>Ga0172380_10000345_pt1 | contig 94046 bp, 99 predicted proteins | sample Leawe162metaG_FD_119747 | JGI IMG/M metagenome (GOLD analysis project Ga0172380, IMG submission 119747) | Leachate microbial communities from a municipal landfill in Southern Ontario, Canada - Leachate well 162 metaG | ecosystem: Engineered > Solid waste > Landfill > Unclassified | place...
AAAAAAGAATTGCGAAATAAAAATGTGTACTGAGTAAAAAAATTCTGAAATTAATTTCAGAATTTTTTTACTTCTCTCTGTGTATAACTTTTTTTGCAACAATAGTTCCAATAATACGTTGTATAATATAAGTACAAAAGCGGAATGAAATTTATTCTCTAAAAATAATTTCATTACCTCTTTGACCTGAGCATTTATAGGGAAAGGTCGGTTATAAAAACAATTTCCAAAAAGTATATGGCTACAAAAAAACGAACAGCTACTCGCAAGCCTGCCGCCAAGAAGGCAGCTGCCAAAAAGCCCGCTAAGAAAACTTCCGTTCGCAAGACCGTGAAGAAGGCGGTAAAGAAGGTTGCGAAGAAAGTAACTCGCAAGCCCGCGGCAAAGAAGGCCGTAAAGAAAGCTGTGAAGAAGACCGTGAAAAAGGCTGCTCCTAAGAAGGCTGCCAAGAAGACGGTAAAGAAGACCGCTGCCCGAAAGCCCGCCAAGAAAACGGCCCGCCGAAAGAAGTAGTCTTTGCACTTCGCAAACAAAAATTCCTCCGCTTACACGGGGGATTTTTGTTTTGTATTTTTCCTTCTCTTTTCCCCTCTCTTTTTCCTTCTCTTTTTCTTTTCACCTTCACCTTTCCGCTTGTGAGACTACGATCGTAGCCATATGAGCGGAAGGGTTGACCCTGTTGTGAATATCCGGCCGCTCTGCCATGCCGCAGAGCTGGGCGCAAAGCGCCAGCCGGATATCTACAACGGGGTTGACATTTGTTTATTTCACTGTAGTATATCCGCAGAAAGGAGGTGGCCCGTGTTCGATTCAAGGGCTACGCTGGGCGAGAGGGTGGTAATCCTTGCGATTGCCATCATCGGCGGCACGTGCGCCATCGCGGTTACGGTGTACCTTCTCGGCATGATTTTGGGAGGAATCGTGCTGGTGACGTACTGGGTGATCTCTTCGCTTCGCAACCTCGACCTCGTGCAGATCTTGGCGATAGCGCTTGTTCTCGCTATCGCCTTGCGGGTGTACGTTGAACGCACCCGGTTCGATCCTCCATCCTAGGGCGCCCACACTGTGGGCGCCCCTTCTTTTTGGTATGATGAATATATGATACTTTCTCCCCTGCTCTACAAAGCGATCCATGAAGCCGCGCGACTGCACGATGGGCAGAGGCGCAAGGTTGTAGAGCTGCCGTTTGTGGTGCACCCTTTTTCGGTTGGTTTTATTTTGGCCCAGTACACGGACGATGAAGAAGTTATCGCGGCCGGAATACTGCACGATACGTTAGAGGATGTGAAGGGGTACGAGTACCGTGATTTGCGCGCAAGCTTCGGCAATCGCGTCGCCGATATTGTGATGGGTGTTACCGAATACCAAGATGGTTCGTGGCGGGATATTCGACAATTCTATTTGAACACGCTGCGCGTGGGCACCGATGAGGCGGTTATGGTTTCGTGCGCGGACAAAATCCACAACATCCTTTCTACGATAGAAGGCGTTGAGAAATTCGGCACGGGCATGTGGGAGAAGTTCCACGCCACACCCGCGGATTACCTGTGGTTCTATGAGGAAACACTCGCCATCGCAAAGGAGCGCTTAGAAAACCCCATCGTTGGCGAATTTGAAAGCGTACTAAAGAGAGCGAAAGAAACAATTTTCAAGGATATATAAATGGCGTACGTACGAGAACAATCCTACGGAGTTGTGCCCGTCACCAAAGAAAAAGGCGAGTGGTTGTTTTTGTTAGTGCAACACTCCACGAGCCGGGACCGCGCGCCCAAAGAGGAACGTGCGGGGCACTGGGCTTTTCCGAAGGGGCACGCTGAAGATGCCGAATCTCCCTTGCAAACCGCCCGCCGCGAGCTTGCCGAAGAGGCGGGGATTACTAACGCCGAAATCGTGGAGGGCGCGGAGTTTTCCGAGCGATACTTTTTTACCTTCGAAGGCAGTACCGTGCGCAAAATGGTAACGTATTTTTTGGGCATCGTAACAAGCAAGGAGGTACGCATCCAGGAAGCCGAAATCGTGGACTACAAGTGGGCGACCTACGAAGAAGCGCTTGAGCTTGCCACGTTTGAAAATGCAAAAGCGATGATACGCGACGCGAAGGCATTCCTCGACGCGCGCGACAGTACTGTATAATAGAACGGTATGATGATGGACACTGATCCGACACTGGAGGCGCGTAAGCGTCCGCGCGATATTCCACAAAAAGCGAGTAGCCGTTCAACCCGATTCTTCGGAAGTTTTTTGGGGTACGAAGGCAGTCCGCGCCGCGTGTTGCGTATTATGCTGGAGTTTCGCAAAGGGTTTCGTTTTTTGCGACGGTACGACAAAGCGGTTACTATTTTTGGGTCAAACCGCGAGATGATGCCCCCCGAAGTATACCAGGAGGCCGCAAAGCTAGGCCGTCTGCTGGCGCAGGATAACTTTGCGGTGTTTACGGGCGGTGGAGGCGGCATTATGGAGGCGGCGAACAAAGGAGCGTTTGAGGTTGGAGGACAATCAGTTGGCGTTAATATTGAGCTGAAAAACAAACAGCGCCAGAACCCCTACGTTACGCAGTCTGCTTCGTTCCACTACTTTTTTGTGCGCAAGGTAGTAATGGCGTTTTCCGCGCAGGTATACGTATTTTTTCCGGGAGGGTTTGGAACGCTTGATGAATTTTTTGAAATTGTTACCCTCATCCAAACCAAGAAGATAGAGCAGGGAATTCCAGTAGTTATTGTGGGGGAGGAGTATTGGCGGCCGCTACTAGACTGGATACGCGTTACCCTTTCCCAGAAGTACCAAACGATAGACGCGAATGACCAGGATTTATTTACCCTTGTTACGAATGCGGACGAAGCGTACGGCTACATCCAAGAGGCGATGAAGGAACGTATAGAGGAAAACGGACAATAACTAAAGCGGCCCCCGTGGGGGCCGCTTTAGTTTAGAGAACTCACGGTTACTGGTCTGAAGAGAAGGGGAAGAAATTTTTAATTTGGAAGTCGTTTTTTATTTCGTCCATGCTCGCCTCAATTTTCTGACGGATTGTATTTTTCATTTTCGTATCAGTGTCTGCCCTCTCTTTCGTTGCTTGGTCCACGATCGCTTTCGTGTCTTTCGTGTCCGCTATTTTTTTATCACCCGATGCATCTTTTGTCCCAGGCTGGCTTGCGGCAGGTTCCTGGTTTATAGAAGGCTCCTGGTTCGGTACGGATTCCTCATGGAGTGCTTCTTTCTGTGGCTCCTCCGGTTCCATTTGTTCTTTTCTGCTTTGTTCCTTGTTGCCTTCCACCTGTTCATCTGTGGTACCACCCGCGCCCCAGTCTATGTCTATGCTCGTTTTCATAATAACGAGCGCCTTATTAGCCAAGCTGGTTGCGTGGTAGAACGAAGCGGCCGCTTCGGCGCGAAAACCATCCTTTAGGTATTTTTCGCCCTGCGCGTATGACTTTTCAGCTTCGGCGATTTCACCGCGTGCTTGGTCGGAAGCCGCGGCCGAAAGGTGTTCCTCTCTGGCATCAAGCGTTTTTTGAGCGGTTTCTACCGATTGGGTAGCGCTCTCTTGCGCGGCAAGAGTTACGCGCGAGCGTACGTTATCGTCGCTTTCTTTAACTTGTTTGGCGGTGCTTTCAATATTCTGTTTTAATTCTTTTTCATTTTCTCGTACAAAGTCGCGCAGGTGTTCAACCGCATCGGTGTCGGTATTTGATGCAGGTTCCTTCCCGATTTCCTGAAGATGGTCAAGGATGTCGGCGTGGGCGCTTACCTTGCCCTCAAGAATTGTCTGCAGGCGAGAGGAGGCTTCGTAGTTTTGTTGCTCGTTGAGGGCAGTGATAACCCCATCTAATGTTTCGATATTTTTATCGAGGTTGTCTTCTACATTCTTATTGAGTGCTTGGGTGAGGCGGCCCTGCGAAACAAGAACGGCAGCTTCTTGGAGCCTGCGCTCCGCGTGGCGGGCGGCTATCTCGCCACGTGCTTCGTCACCCCTGGCGAGTGCCGATTCTACGCGTTCATTCACATTGATTTTTACCCCGTACAAGATATCTCCAGGCAAGGAGCCCTGGGCTACATATGCCATGGCACCACTACCGGTTACCATAAAGACACCAACCAGAAGTCCCATAGCGAAGGATGTGGGCCGTAATGAGAGCAATTGAGTTACTGGAATACTAAAGCCTTGTCCTCCCTGGGCGTTTTGGTAATCGCGCTCTGGTAGGGGGTAGCGCTCCATCAGCACTAAAAGTTGCTGGCGGATGCGCGCCTGTTCGGCAGGGTCAATATGGATGGCGCGCTTATTTGCGCGCAAATTCCGCGCAAAACGCGCTTCTTTGTTAAGAAAAGGTATCATGGTTGTTGTTAGGGCCATCGGTCATGAGGGCCCTGGCTCGTTTGAGTCCTCTATGAAGACGTACGGATATGACGTTTTCTTTCTCATTCAAAATCTGCGCAATTTCCTTTACCGGAAGCTCATCCACGTAGCGCATCGTAATAACTTGCCGGTATATTTCGTCTAATTGTGAGAGGCTTGCGATAGCAAAAGAGGCTTCAAAGTGGTTTTGCGCCAACGCTATGGGTTCGGCGGCAGGACCCGCGGTATTTTCAAGAAGCTCGTCTAGGGAAGACGTTTTTTTCTTGCGGTAGTAATCGATGATAAGGTTGTTCGCGGTGCGATAGAGGAACGCCCGTAGATTTTCTATCTGATTGCCATGGACGAGATGTACCCATGTCTTCGTGAACGTTTCCTGCATGAGGTCGCGGGCACGGTTTTCATCGGACACACGAAAAAAGCAGTGCCGGTAGATTGCGTCTGAATAGGCGTCATAGGCGGCAATGAAATCATCGCGTTGTGAATTGCGTCGAGCACCCATAAGAGTAGTATTAGGGTTCCCCACCTTCACACGTTTCCGCTCATTTTCTTCCCCTTAGGATACCGCACTCCCAACCAGTTACAAGCCATGGTAGGCGAGGCGGTAGGGCAGTATTATAGAGACAGATGAATAGAAATGCAATAAAAATTTCCGGTATTGCGGTGGGCCTGCTGATGGCGGGGGCGGCGTTGGCGTACCTTGCCAATTCGGGCGCTGGAGCGAGGTGGTACGTGGTATTTTCCGAAAAGTTTGATGGCGCCACCGAAACCGCGCTCCGCCTTGTTGAGGGGGATGGGCCGTTGCGTGGCGGGGGCGAAAATAGCACCGCAAGCGCGGCCACCCAAACGGTGGCCGGTGTTGTCGCTGAAACGAACAAGCACCGCGCCACGGAAGGCTTGCCGCCGCTACGGGTTAACTCGCGCTTGAGCGCCTCCGCGCAGGTAAAGCTAAATGATATGTTCGCGCGGCAGTATTTCGAGCACGAGGCGCCCACCGGAGAGGGGCCGAGTACCCTTATCAAGGCGCAGGGATACGAGTATCTTCTTGTCGCTGAAAACTTGGCGTTGGGTAACTATGAAAACGACATAGTTTTGGTGCAAGCATGGATGGACTCTCCCGGCCATCGCGCCAATATTATGAATGGCGCGTTTGGGGAGATTGGAGTTGCCGTCGGAAAAGGCACATTTGAAGGTCAGACGGTATGGATGGCGGTCCAGCATTTTGGCAGGCCTGTTTCTTCATGCCCCGCGCCCGATGCGCAGTTAAAGGCAGCCATTGATAGCCGTCAGCGGGAGTTGGATCGTATGTTGAGTGAGATTGATAGCCGTCAGCGGGAATTGGAGGTACTGGAAGCGCAGAACGACCCTTCGTACTATGGGAAGGCTGGTGACTACAATACCTTGGTTGAGCAATACAACGCGCTCAGGGAAGACGTGCGCGCGCAACTCGTCATATACAATGAAGGCGTGGCCGTATTCAACGCGTGCGCCACTATTCAATGAATATAGTTATGAAGGACAAAGTATTTCTATGCGCCGGTATCGCCCTGCTTGGTGTGGTAGCCCTTGGTTTATTTTTGGTAACGCGTCCCGAGGGGGAGCCAGCACGTGAAGGGTTGGTGTTGGAGCGGGAAAACGAAGGGGGTGATTCGGCGACTACAGAAAACCAAGTCGCAGAAGAAGCCACGCCCACGGAGGGCGTGGTACAGAGTGTTCCCTTTACCGCTCAAGCGCCGTTTGGCGAATGGAGCGACCCGCGCCAGCAGGATGGGTGCGAGGAAGCCGCGTCAATAATGGCAGTAGCGTGGGCGCGGGGAGAAACGTTTACCCTCGAAGAAGCGAAAACGGAAATTTTGGCAATTTCTGCGTACGAGCAGGTAACGTATGGCACATACCATGATAGTTCCGCGGCGGACACGCTTTCGCATGTCATCAAGGGGTATTTGGGGTACGAGAATGCGCGTTTGGAAACGAATATAACAAAACGCGACATTATTGACGAGCTGTACGCCGGGAACGTGGTCATTGTGCCAACTGACGGGCGCGCGCTCCAAAACCCTAATTTTACAAACGGCGGCCCCGACCGGCATATGCTCATAGTAATTGGGTATGACCCGGCGGAAGGCGTGTTTATTACAAATGACAACGGTACGCGGCAGGGCAAGGGGTACCGCTACGATGAAGACTTATTTTTTAGCGCGATTCGTGATTATCCGACAGGCAACCACGAGCCCATCGTGGGGGTGAGCAAGGTGATGATAGTGGTAGAGAAGGAGGAGTAGTTTTTTGTTGGTGCATCTTGCCGAGCTCCGCATGCCATAAGTTGCTCTACACAGGATGCACCAACAAAAAATATAAAAGAGAAAGGACGGGGACCGCGGGAGCGGTTTTTGGTTGATCCCGTTGTAGATATCCGGCTGGCGCTTCGCGCAAGGCTCTGCAAGGCAGAGCGGCCGGATATTCACAACAGGATTGACGCGCAAAAGACATCGGGAGTATAACGAAGGCATTGGGCGGGGAGGCATTCCGAAAGGACAGGACTGCATTGACGAATTTGGACACGCAATCCTTGAGCGACGAAGAGATGGCAGAGGGAGTGTGCCACTTCTTCCAAACGCTCAGGGAGGAGCGACCAGCCATGCGTGTAGGGGACATTGTGCTCGCGGTGCGAGTCAACAACCCCCGCGCGCGGTACAACCCGACAGTCGAAATGTTCGGTGAGCTCGAGAAGATCGTCAGCTACAGGGCAGATCCCCTGGAAGCGCTGGATGAGCTCTGTGAGCAGCTTCTGGACCGTTCCACGATGGGCGTCGTGATCCACCGCCACCTTGGCGACAGTCCGATGCGCGCCATGGAGCAGTTCCTGGCGATATTGGCTGATGCGGGGGCAGCGTTCACGCCCCCTGGTCTGTCCACGTCTTTCACGGCTGCGCTCGCGTTGCACGAGGGAAAGCCGTGCGGCCGTGTTACGTATTTCGGAAACGAAGTGAGGGGCTTCCGCCGCGGTCGCGAAGCGGCGGCGGAGTTCTTCCACACTGAAGGCACCATGAATGGTGTGGTCGGGGGTCTGCTCGCGCAGGTCCCCGCCCGCCAATCGGTGCATGAGGTCGCCTAGTCCCATTAGGCGACCGGCGCGTAACGCGCCACACAAACGAAGCTCTTCGAAAGAAGAGCTTCGTTTTCATTTGTCAGTATTTATCAACAGGGCGCGTTGCAAAGAGTGATATACTATATACAAAGAATACGGACGGATATGGAGAAAGGTCGTATTACAAACCCTCATCATATATTGATATGAGTTTGCTCAATACTGTTGCTAAGATCCTTGCAGCTGTTGGTGCTATCAACTGGGGTCTCGTTACTGTGAACGAGAGTTACAACCTCGTTGAGATGTTGTTGGGTACCGGTATGGTAGCCGACATCGTGTACTACCTCGTGGGTCTTTCCGGTGCATACCTCTTGGTGCTCGTCGCCAAGAAGTTAATGAAGTAGTTTTCCGTCCGTCCGTTTACTACAGAGGCGCCCCTTTTCGGGGGCGCCTCTGTTTGTTTCAATAGAAAGTATGGAAAGGCACTACGCTGAATTTCGTCATATTATATGGGAGCATTACCGAGTTTTTGGTAGGGGTGAATTGCCGTGGCGGCCTCCCACCTTGCGCCTGCGTAATGGCCGGGCTGTTTCACCCTACTTCGTGCTTGTATCCGAGTTTATGTTGCAGCAAACGCAATCAGCGCGGGTGGCGCCAAAGTATACCGAATTCTTGAAGCGCTTTCCTACGCTCGGAGCGTTAGCATCCGCCCCGGCCCGTGATGTGTTGGCGGCATGGCAAGGGTTGGGGTATAACCGCCGCGCGCTCGCTTTGCATAACGCGGCGAAGGAAATTGTGACGCGCCACTATGGCCGCGTACCCCGTTCCTATGAAGACTTGGTTGCACTGCCAGGTATTGGTCCCTACACGGCAGGCGCGATACAAGCATTCGCTTTTAATGAGCCCGTTATTTTTATTGAAACGAATATCCGCCGCGCGTACCTCGATTATTTTTTCCCAAACCAAGAAAATGTGAAGGATGCGGATATTGCGCCTCTCGTTGCCGCAACACTTGATACGAGTAACCCGCGCGAGTGGTACTACGCACTCATGGATTACGGAGCAGCATTGGGACGTACCTTTATCAACGCGAACCGCCGAAGCGCGCACTACACAAAGCAGAGTCCATTCGAGGGTTCTGCCCGTCAGCTCCGCGCGCGCATTCTGCGTACGCTGTTGGCGGGGCGCCAGACTGAAGCTTCACTCATAAAGGAATTGAATGAAACACCACAGCGTATCGCGCTCGCGGTCATATCACTTATTAAGGATGGGATGGTGGTGGAAGACAGGGATTTTTTACAGATTGTATAGGTGTAAAATAGATATATGAATAGTCGATTGCGCCAACTCGTGGGTAACAGGAGGGTGGTGGCGGGCATTTTTCTCGCCGCGCTTCTTGTTATTGCCGCGGCGCTTTGGTGGAATGACACGGACACTGCGATTGAAGTCGGCCCGCAAGAACAGGAGGCGGGCGTAAATGAAACAGAGTTTCCTTTATCGGTTCCCGACGGATTTGAACTTGAAGTGTTTGCACGGGTTGCTGGCGCGCGCGTGCTCGCTCGTGACGGACTCGGTAATTTCTGGGTGAGCCAACCCAGCGAGGGAACGGTTTCCACGATTGAAATGCGCGAGGGGCAAGAGCCTGCCGTGCATGGGGTATTTCGCGGATTGAATAATCCTCATGGTTTGGCGATTAACCCCGCTAATGGTGGCACAATGCTCTACATTGCCGAGGAGCACCGTGTGGTGCGCGTGCCCTTGTACTCTGACGGAGGGTTGGAAGAAATTGCACAATTGCCTTCGGGGGGTGGGCACTTTACCCGTACGTTGGAATTTGGTCCTGATGGACGACTCTACGTTTCTATTGGTTCTTCGTGCAACGTATGTGAAGAGAACGATGAGCGCCGCGCAACAATCTACTCAATGAACTCTGACGGGAGTGACTTCCGCGCTCACGCGCGCGGACTTCGCAACGCGGTATTCTTTGATTGGAGTTACGTGGATGGTTCGATGTGGGCCACGGAAATGGGGAGGGACAACCTGGGGGACGATGTTCCACCCGACGAGATAAATCGTATTGAAGAAGGAAAGCACTACGGGTGGCCCTACTGCTATGGGAATAGCGTGCACGATACGCAATTTGACTCTTCGTTGAATGCGGAAAATTTTTGCGCGGGTGAAGCGGCGCCATCCGCGGTAAACCTGCAGGCGCATTCGGCACCCCTTGGTTTGGCGTTTGTGCCCGAAGAAGGTTGGCCTGAGGAATGGTGGTACGACTTAATTGTTGCGTTCCATGGTTCATGGAACCGAAGCGAGCCCACGGGATACAAACTTGTCCGCGTCAAACTGGACGCAGATGGAACGTACCGGGGCGTAGAAGACTTTATTACCGGCTGGCACAGCGGCACTCGTGTGCATGGCAGGCCGGTGGACCTTCTTATCTATCCTGGCGGGGAGTTATACATCACTGATGATGACGCAGGGCTTATCTATCGCCTCCATCGCAGCGGGGGAGTATAATAAACCTATATGGAAGACCAACACGAACGGGGCGCTGTACTGTTTGTTGTGGCAATAGTGGTGCTTGCCGCCTTTATCGGCGCGGCAGCGTTCTTTACCTGGCAGAACCGCCAGGGGGCGGTAGAGGAGCCGGGACCTCAGGAACCTTCAGTTGGGAACTTTGACGAGTGCATTGAGCACTATGCGACGATGGAATCGTACCCGCGACGATGCGCGACGCCCGATGGCCGCACGTTCACCGAAGACATTGGCAACGAATTAGAGAAGCAAGATATTATCCGCATTGATTCTCCCCGCCCGAATGAAATCGTGGGAAGTCCTCTGTCTATTACGGGTGAGGCTCGCGGACCATGGTTCTTTGAGGCGAGCTTCCCGGTAAGGCTGTTAGATGAAAATGGCAAGGAGCTTGCTTCGGGCATTGCCACCGCAGAAGGCGAGTGGATGACGGAAGACTTTGTGCCTTTCACCGCCGAACTTGAGTTTGTGCTTTCGGGTAACGGTAAGGGTACGTTGATTTTAGAGAAAGACAACCCTTCTGGATTGCCAGAGAATGACGACTCACTTATTGTGCCCGTACGATTCTAAGCACTAAACTAAAACTCCCCGCCGTTGGCGGGGAGTTTTAGTTTAGTCAGTAAGCGATGCTTGGTACTGCCTGGATATGGCGATCGGGATTTCCTCTACGTTTTTTAAATTGGCACCCTCAAAGGTTGCTTTCATCGCGAGTCCCTCCATTGTTTCGGCACTGAAGGATTGGTCGAAAACAAAGTTGCCCAGGCTGTAGGCGATGTAGCCATTCTCTTTGCGCTCTGTATTTTGTACGACGTGCGGGTGGTGGCCAATGAAAAGGGTGGCACCTGCGTTGAGCGCGGCGCTCGCGATATCGCGCTGGCGCGTGTTTGCGGTTAGTTGGTATTCCTCACCCATATGCACTGATACCACGACTACGTCACTCGCGCTCTTTGCTTTTTGGATATCAGCCACCATGGTTTCTTTATCAAGCCAAGCGATTCCAGTCTCCTCGCCTACCGCTTCGGCATAGCGGGCGCCCAAATCGGTGTAGCCCAGGAAGGCGAAGCGCACCCCATTTTTTTCAATAATTTTTGCGGTATGCGCGTCCTCTTGTGTAGAGCCTCCTCCTATAACAGCAATATTGTTTGCCTCCAGGAGCGCAAAGGTATCTTCCATTGCTTGCTGGGTCCAATCGCCCATGTGGTTGTTGGCAACCGAGAGGGCATCAAAACCGGCGTAAGTAAGCCCCTCAACGCTCTTTGGGTCGGCGCGGAATGAGTAGATGCTGCCTACGTTGCGGCCTCTGTCAGAAATAGTTGTTTCCAAGTTTCCAAAGGTGATATCGGCGCTTTTCAGAAAGTCGGCGATGGAGAGGAAGGGCCAACGCCAATCATCTTGCTGTTCCATTTTTGCGCCCACCGAACGCGAGAGCATAATATCGCCCACAAAGAGGAGTGTGGTCTCTTGGGCAACCACCGTTTCTTCCCGTTGTTGTTGAGGCGCTTCTACGGTTATATCGGGGCCTTGGGTGAAGGCGATAAACATGGCCGTTACCACCGTCAGCAGGGCCACGGCATCACATATACCAATAATGTAGCGGTTTCTTGACATTGTCCGCTTGTTAAATCATAGTATGGGTTCTCGCGCAAGCGAGGGAATGTTCATTCGATTCTTTCGAGAGGAGGCCGCCCATGCGGCACGTTGTTGCGGTGTTGGGGTACGGCCCCGAGGTTACTCCTTGGATTGAGGAGTACATTCTGTCGGTCGTGCAGTTCTTGAGGGTTCGCGAGCAAGGGTTTGTTTCGCTCGCGGTGCTTTGTGGAGGCCGTACATTTGCGTCCAATCCGCGCAGCGAGGCGGATGTGATGGAGGGGCTTTTGATGAGATGCGCTGAAGGCGTGGTCGCACTTCCCCCCATCATTCGTGATGACGCTTCCATAACGACCGTCCAAAACCTGGAGGCGTTGGCCTCGATCATGCGGAGCACCCACAAGGCTGGAGCAGAGTTCCTCACGATCTTCTGCTCTCGTTCTCACGAGTGCAAGGTTTACTCCCTCGCTTCTCGCATCCTCTATCTCGACGTGGAAGTTGGAGGCATTTCAGTCGTGGGGATCCCGGGGTTAAGTTCAAGCGCGCGGCAGGGACGAATAAACCGGTTCTTCCAGGACTGGGTCGCCCGGCCGACCGAACTCGTCGCGCTTCACTGGCCCCAGCTTCGCCGGCTGTTGGAGGCTCGCCGTCGGCAAGTCATCAAATGGCGGTAGGCATACGTTCTTTCAAAGGAGCTCTTCGGGGCTCCTTTGTCATTTCTATTTGACCTATTTGCTACTTCTGATACACTATTGCTCTTATGGATCCCGTTAGAGATTTTTCTCGCACGGGGGAATGTAACTAGCAACCACAGAAACGCTTGCGTTTCTTATCTCTAACGGGATGGAACTGAAACTCGTAAAACATAGCAAGCCCGCCCGCAATATTGTCATTGCGGTTTTTGAAGGTGAAAAACTTTCCGATTATATTGAGAGCCACTACAGCGCCGAAGATACGCGGCTCATTGCACTATTCATAAAAAAGAAGACGAGGGTTGCGTATGAGGCGGCAAACACGCTTTTTTTGCCCAGCGGCAATACCGCTATCGTATTAGGTAAAGGCACGCGTGATGCGTGGAACTTGCGCCGCGCCCGCATTTTAGTGCGTCGGGCAATTATGGAAACAAAGCGGGCGGGGCTGGATGAAATTACCCTGCTCTCCGAAAGTATTTTAGGGCCGGGCAACCTTACCGAAGAAGCGGAACTCATCGGGATAGAAGCAACGATGGCTGATTTTTCTTTTAATGAATACAAAAGCGCACCCGCCGAAGGGTGGCTCACGATTAAAACGGTAGCCATTGCCATTGACGGTACTGCGGCCGAGCTGAAAGAAGCGGAAGATGCGCTTGAGAAAGGTATTATTATTGGCGAAGAAACAAACCATACGCGCCATCTTTCTAATACGCCGGGTGGGGATATGACTCCGGCCAAGCTCGCTGATGAGGCGCGCCGCGCCGCCCGCGCCACAGGAATGAAGGTGGTTATTTTTCAGGAGCCACAGATCAAGAAGTTGGGAATGGGAGGGGTGCTGGGTGTTTCGCGCGGAAGCAATGAACGCCCTCGATTTATTATTTTGGAGCACAAGGGACGCGGCGCAAAAGGCAAGCCACTCGTATTGGTTGGTAAGGGCGTTACCTTTGATACCGGCGGACTCAACACCAAGCCCGGTGAGTCGATGTACGAGATGCATATGGATATGTCGGGAGGCGCGGCCGTTATCCACGGTATGGCGGCGATCGCGCGTTTGAATATTCCGATGCACGTGATTGGCTTGGTGCCCGCGGTTGAAAACATGCCATCCGGTTCCAGCTACCACCCTGGCGATGTACTGCGCTCTATTACAGGGAAAACGATTGAGATATTAAATACCGATGCGGAGGGCCGCGTGATTTTGGCCGATGCCCTAGGATACGCGGCGCAGTACAACCCTCGTTTCGTCGTGGATATTGCCACGCTGACAGGGGCGGCAGCGGGTGCCCTCGGCACGCGCGCCAACGCGCTATTTACCGATGATGAAAAGTACGAGCGCCTCCTGCGCGATTTGGGTGAAAAGAGTGGTGACTATATGTGGCCTCTTCCAATGTGGGAAGAGTACGCCGAAGAAATACGCGGAACGTTTGGCGATGTTGCTAATATGGGCAAGGGCAGATATGGGGGCGCGATTACCGCTGCAATGTTCTTGAAAGAATTTGTTTCGTACCCGTGGGCGCATATTGATATGGCTCCGACCATGACAACCAATGAATCAGACCGCCTTGTTAAAGGAGCAAAAGGAACAGGCGTGCGGTTCTTTGTGGAGCTTGCTCGCTACATGGCAGATTATCCGGAGGAATAGGTATTTCAAGGTAAAAAATGCCCTACGAGAGGGCATTTTTTATTGACTAAACATAGTTTTCGCTGCATAGTATGGGCAGTTGTCTCCCCAGAGACGGAGAGGAAGATGTCTGCAAGGCAAGAGGAAGTGTGGGTGCACCCGCTTGATAGCGCCTCGAACCGCTCCATTGCGGATGTGGTGCAGGCGGGCGATGAGGACTTCGCCTGGGGCGTGCTCGTGGATGGCAAACCGTGCAACCTCATCCGAGTGCAGAGCGCATCAGCGTTGCGCGAGTTGCGGGCGGCGCAGGCGAATGGAACCATTCAGTTCCGGGAGGTTCGTAAGGCGAGCCCCGGTTCAGCGAAGCGCGATGTCACGGCTTTCACCGCAAGTGCCCCTCGTCCACGAGGGAGTCGCAGGCTCACAGCGCAACGCTTGGTTGCGGCAGGTGTCATTCACGACCCCGCCGGCATCCTTGCCCGCAAGAACGGAACACGCACACGTGTCCGTTCGTAAGAAGTTAGACCACCTGTCCCCAGCAGGTGGTTCTTCTTTTATTGGAGGTTTATTTTTTCTGCCGCGATAGGGGAGCCGAAGAAACGACTGCCCAGTAGCTGAAATTTTTCCGTGAGGTCGGTGGTGGTGAAGCGCACCGTGGCACCACGGCTTATCTTTTTCTCAAGCGCGGAATGGTCGGTGAGGTATCCTCCTAATTTTTTTGGAACAGATTTTTCTTCTGATACAACGTGTACGCCTGCCCCCACTATTTTTTTAATGGCGCGTTCCAGCACGCCATAGTGCGTGCACCCAAGTACGAGAGTATCAATTTTTTTCTTTTGGAGCGGCGCTAAATATTTTTTGAGCAAGAGGTGCGCTACCTCGGAGCGTTCCTCACCTTCCTCTACCAAGGGAACAAGAAGTGGGCACGCTTGCTGGTATATGGAGAGGGAAGGGTCGAGTTTTTTTAATTCGTGTACGAAAGCTTCAGAAGCAACAGTGCCAGAAGTAGCGATAACGCCCACCCTACCATTTGTTACTCGTACCGCATCTTGCGCGGCAGGGATAAGCACGCCCAGCACCCGCTTGCCGGGGTATTTCTTGGGGAGGTACTCTTGCTGTATTTTGCGCAGCGCCTCAGCGGAAGCGGTGTTACACGCAAGGATAATCAGAGGACATCCTTGGGAAAATAAAAAATCCACTGCTTGACGCGTGAATTCGTAAATAACTTCGGGTGAGCGCGTTCCGTATGGGGTGCGCGCAGTGTCGCCCAGGTAGAGGTAGTCGTACTGGGGTAATGCTTTTACGATGCCACGCAAAATCGTGATACCGCCAAAGCCAGAATCAAAAACGCCGATGGGATGAGATGCTTTTGTAGAAGGCATAAAGGAAGCCCTTCGGCTACGCTCAGGGCACTTCGCCTCGCCGCTCAGAAGCCTGCACTGAGCGGCGAGGCGAGTCGAAGTGTCGGGCTGGGGAGAATCGGCGTCAAGTTGCTAATCTCACACTGCGCCTGCGGCTTGTGTTCGCTAAGCACTTCCTGCCCGGCCTCGTCCCGACCAATGTCGGGACTCCGGCTTTCGATTCCAGGAAAGAGCAAAGTGATTTGCTCTTTCCGCCACCTGCGCTCTGCTTGTCGGGCTGGGGAGAATCGAACTCCCGTCACACGGCCCCCAGCCGTGCATAATGACCATTATACGACAGCCCGCGTCGCGACATCATTCCTTCGCGTTCATCGATTACGCTTACGCGAATACGATTGAACGCTTCGGAATGTATCGCTCTCCCCACGCTTCGCGCGGGGACCCCAGTAAAATACATTCGAGAGCACCCTTGCAATGGGGACCCCTCAAAATACAGGGGGAATATTCTCTATACTATGGATACCACCAAAATGGCGCAAGGATTGCTTGCGCCATTTTGTTATTTCGCGGATTTTGCAGCGGTGCGCAAGCACTGGGTGCACACCTTCACGCGGTTACCGTCTGTATCGCGTGATTGCTGTAAGTTGGGATATTTGCGGAACTTTACCGTCGGGTTGTAGTTACCGCGCAACAGCTTTCGCTTGGTTTCTACTTGGGAGGTTTTTCCACATCGTTCGCAGTGTCGTGCCATAGTGTTTGATTGATTGAGTTACCAGAAAAGCATACACTAGAATTACTGTATTGACAAGAGCGTACCTAATGAGAGCCATTCTTCTATCATGGATATTTATTTTATTTTCGCCTCAGTCGTTATCCTTCTATTTTCGGCCGTATGCCATGAGGTTGCCCACGGCGTTATTGCCAATGCGCTCGGGGATCCTACGGCGCGGCTGTTAGGGCGCCTTACATTAAACCCGATTCCGCACATTGACCCGGTGGGGTCGGTGCTGGTGCCAGGCGTGCTGGCTATTCTTTCGGCAACCACTGGCTCCAGCTTTATTATTGGGTGGGCAAAGCCAGTTCCTTATAACCCCGCGAACTTGAAGAATCCCCGCACGGGAGGCGCGCTTATTGGTGCGGCTGGGCCCCTTACGAACTTTGCGATCGCGTTGGTGTTTGGGGCGGCGTTACGGTTTATGGCCACCGGTGCAGTAGGAGTAAATGAAGGCACCATCCTTATATTCGCGCTCATTACCTATATAAACCTTCTGCTTGGCATCTTTAACCTCGTACCCATTCCGCCGCTGGATGGTTCTAAGGTTTTATTCGCTTTTATCCCGCTTTCCCGCCGCGCACAGATGGTATTGGAGCAAAATGGTTTTGTTTTCGTGCTACTCTTTGTTATGTTTTTCAGCAGCGTTTTAGGCCCAGTCGTATCGATGCTTTTTCGTCTGATTACCGGGGTTACTCTTGGGAGCGCTCTGTAGGGGGCGGTAATTTGTTGACAGGGCGCGAAACTTCGTTTACAATTTTGTAGTATTGCTCTGACCAATCACACTTCATGCCAACGATTAACCAACTGACAAAGCATCCTCGCCGAACACCAAAGAAGGCGAAGAAGACACCTGCGCTCGGGCGCGGTTTTAATGTATTGAAAAACCGCCCGGTAAAGTACAACTCGCCATTCAAGCGCGGGGTATGTACCCAGGTTCGCACCGTAACTCCGAAGAAGCCAAACTCCGCTCTGCGTAAGGTTGCCCGTGTACGTTTGGGTAATGGTATGGAGGTAACGGCGTACATTCCGGGAGAAGGCCATAACTTGCAGGAGCACTCCGTAGTCATTATTCGCGGAGGCCGCGTGAAGGACCTTCCTGGCGTGCGCTACCATGTAGTACGCGGTGTACTGGACACTAATGGTGTTGAAGGCCGCCGCAACCAACGCAGTGCGTATGGTGCCAAGAAGCCCAAAGAGAACAAAGAATAACCAACATGCGAAAGAACTCAAGCATAAAGCGACACGAAGTCGCCCCTGACTATAAGTACAACAACCCCGTCGTTGCCAAGTTTATTAACTTTGTAATGAAGGACGGAAAGAAGTCTATCGCCCGCACCGTGGTGTACGGCGCTTTTGATGTTATTGAAAAGAAAGCAAAGCTCGACCCCATGGAGGTGTTTGACCGCGCGTTGAAAAATGTTGCCCCCACCCTAGAGGTAAAGAGCAAGCGCGTGGGTGGCGCCAACTACCAGGTTCCTTTGCAGGTTCGTGGTGAGCGCCGCAACATGTTGGCGATGAACTGGATTTTGAACGCGGCTCGTGGACAGAAGGGCAAGCCAATGAGTGAGCGCCTCGCTGCCGAATTGATGTCCGCCGCCAACAACGAAGGATCTGCTGTTCGCAAGAAGGAAGATACTGAACGCATGGCACACGCCAACCGCGCCTTCGCACATTTCGCGTAATTATACTGAACCTCTATGCCCCGACTGTACCCTCTTGAGCGCGTTCGCAATATCGGTATCATCGCCCACATTGATGCGGGCAAGACGACCGTTAGTGAGCGCGTTTTGTTTTACACCGGTATTTCCCACAAGATTGGAGAGGTGCACGAAGGCGAGGCAACTATGGACTGGATGGAGCAGGAGCGTGAGCGCGGTATTACCATTACCTCCGCCGCGACAACCGCATTCTGGATTCAGAGCGAGTACGCCCGCGACGATAAGGCGCACGAGCACCGCATCAACATTATTGACACCCCAGGACACGTAGACTTTACCGTTGAGGTAGAGCGCTCATTGCGCGTGCTCGATGGGGGAGTTGTAGTATTTGACGGCGTTGCCGGCGTTGAGCCCCAGTCAGAAACCGTGTGGCGCCAGGCAGACAAGTATAACGTTCCCCGTATTTGCTTCATTAACAAGTTGGACCGCATGGGCGCTAGCTTTGAGAGAAGCCTTCAATCTATCTACGACCGCTTGACCCCCAACGCCGTGGCTATCCAGATGCCCGTGGGTTCTGAGGCCGCCTTTAATGGGGTTATCGACCTTATCCGCATGCAGCACGTCCGTTTTGAGGGTGAGCATGGAGAAAAGGTTATTTTTGATGAGATTCCCGCCGAATTGAAGGATGAGGCTGCAAGGCGCCGCGAGGTAATGCTTGAAAAGATTTCTGAAAACGACGAGTCCCTTATGGAGAAGTACCTCGGAGGCGAGGAGGTGAGCGTGGAAGAAGTCGTCGCGGTATTGCGCAAGGCAACCATCGCCGGAGACTTAATTCCCGTTCTTACGGGAAGCGCGTTGAAAAACCAGGGCGTCCAACTGATGTTGGACGCGGTGGTGGCATACTTGCCCTCCCCAATGGATGTTCCCCCCGTGAAGGGTGAGAACCCCAAGACTGACAAGGAAGAAGAGCGCCTCACCGATGACAATGCTCCCTTTGCCGGACTTGCTTTTAAAATTGCAACAGACCCCTTTGTTGGGCAGTTGGTATACTTCCGCGCCTATTCAGGCACGATACAAGCGGGAAGCACCATTTACAACGCTTCAACTGGTGAAAAGGAACGCTTGAGCCGTATCGTACGTATGCACGCCAACCACCGTGAAGACGTAGATGAGATTTACGCAGGCGATATTGCCGCGGCCGTGGGTCTGAAGGGTACCACAACCGGAGACACGATTTGTGACCCCGCCAACCCAATTATTTTAGAGAAAATTATATTCCCCGAGCCGGTTATCGCGGTTCGTATTGAACCCAAAACCCGCGCCGACCAGGACAAGATGGGTATTGCTCTGCACCGTTTGTCCGAAGAGGACCCAACGTTCCGCATCAACACCGACGAGGAGACGGGAGAGACTATTATGTCCGGTATGGGTGAGTTGCACCTAGAGGTACTTGTTGACCGCATGAAGCGCGAGTTCAACGTTGAGGCAAACGTAGGCGCTCCCCAGGTAGCGTACCGAGAAACAATTCGTGGTACCGCCGAAGCCGAGTCCAAGTACGTACGCCAGTCCGGTGGACGCGGACAGTATGGACACGTGCGACTTCGCTTGGAACCCCAGGAAGCTGGTGCTGGATTTGAATTTGTAAACGAAATTAAGGGCGGTGTTATTCCCGCCGAGTACATTCCTGCCGTTGAGAAGGGAGTGAAGGAGGCGATGGGCCGCGGTGTATTGGCGGGCTACCCGATGGTAGATGTAAAGGCAACACTGTATGATGGTAGCTTCCACGAAGTTGACTCCAGTGAGGCCGCGTTCAAGATTGCCGGATCCATGGCCTTCCAGGAGGGAGCTAAGAAAGCAAAGCCCGTACTCCTTGAGCCTATCATGCACATTGAGGTTACTGTTCCGGAGGACTTCATGGGGGACGTGTCCGGAAACCTAAACTCGCGCCGCGCGCAGATTGAAGAGATGGGCGAGCGCGGAATGTTAAAAACGATTGCCGCAACCGTTCCGCTATCCAACATGTTTGGCTATATGACGGACTTGCGCAGTATGACCCAAGGTCGTGGAACCGCAGTGATGGAGTTTAGTCATTACCAGGACGTTCCCTCCAACATTGCCACTCAGATTATGGAGGGCAAGAAACACTAACCAATCCTATGTGGGAAGAGCTAAAAGCAATTCTACGTGATGCGAGCGACAAGGCGGTGGTAGTGGAAGACGGAAAACCTCGCTATATCGTCCTGAGTGTCGAAGAATACACCCGCTTGCGCGACAGTGCCGAACGGGGGGTAGAGGAGGCGAACGAAGCTCTCTCTGAAGCGGTAAATGACCAATTTCCTTCAGTGGAAATAGAGGAGAGTGCCAAGGAAGAGGCAAACGAAGCAATTGATTTGAACAATTTGCCCTTGTAAGTAGATTCTAAGCCGTGAGATGGGGTTGACGGATAGGACCAATCGTGTACAATAGCTTTTATGCGCGTGAAGCGTAAGCACAACACGCCACTCGTTTCTCATCAATAGTTAAACCTTATTACTAATTTAATCTAATCGTATGGCAGCAGAAAAGTTTGAGCGAACAAAGCCGCACGTAAACGTAGGCACCATCGGTCACGTTGACCACGGTAAGACCACGTTGACGGCCGCTATCCTAAAGTACGTTCAGTTGAAGGGGTGGAAGGGTTCCACCAAGGCGATTGACCAGATTGACGCCGCTCCTGAAGAGCGCGAGCGCGGTATTACCATTCAGTTGGCACACGTTGAGTACGAGACGGAAGCCCGTCACTACGCGCACATCGACGCTCCTGGCCACGCTGACTACATTAAGAACATGATTACCGGTGCGGCCCAGATGGATGGTGCTATCTTGGTAGTTTCCGCCGCTGACGGCCCTATGCCCCAGACGCGTGAGCACATCTTGCTCGCCCGCCAGGTTGGTGTGCCCACCATCGTTGTATTCTTGAACAAGGTAGACCAGGTTGATGACCCTGAGTTGATTGACTTGGTAGAAGAGGAGGTTCGCGAGTTGCTCTCCAAGTACGAGTACGACGGCAAGAACACCCCTGTTATCAAGGGTTCTGCGTTGAGTGCTTTGAACGCAGGAAGCGCGGATGACGAGGCTGCAAAGCCCATCGGCGAATTGCTCGCTACCCTCGACTCTTACATTCCTGTTCCTGAGCGCGAAACCGACAAGCCCTTCCTGATGCCCGTTGAGGACATCTTCTCCATCGAAGGACGCGGAACGGTAGCTACCGGCCGCATCGAGCGCGGAGAAATCAAGGTAGGACAGGAAGTTGAGTTGGTTGGTATTAAAGCCACCAGCAAGACCGCGGTAACCGGTGTTGAGATGTTTAACAAGCAGTTGGATTCCGGTATGGCCGGTGACAACGTTGGTTTGCTCTTGCGTGGTTTGAAGAAGGAAGACGTGGAGCGCGGACAGGTATTGGCCGCTCCTGGCTCTGTTAACCCGCACACCGAGTTTGAAGCCGAGATTTACGTATTGACCAAGGAAGAAGGCGGTCGCCACACTCCGTTCTTCACGGGGTACAAGCCTCAGTTCTACTTCCGCACAACTGACGTCACCGGAGATGTAACCTTGCCCGAAGGCACCGAAATGGTAATGCCTGGGGACACGGTAAGCATTGGCGGAAAGTTGGTAGCCCCTATCGCCATGGAAGAGAAGCAGCGCTTCGCTATCCGTGAAGGTGGCAAGACGGTTGGAGCAGGTGTTATTACGAAGGTTATTAAATAGTCCAGCATTACCTTTCGTTCTTTTGGGACGATAACCTCAATGGCTCAAGAAACAGCTCAAAAACAAGGGAAGAAGACGGAGGCGCAAAGCCGCATTCGCATTCGCATTAAGTCGTATGACCACAAGGTTATCGATTCCAGCGTCCGCCAAATCGTGGACACCGCAATGCGATACGGAGCGGAGCTCCAAGGTCCTGTTCCTCTGCCAACCGAAATTCGCAAGTATACCGTGAACCGTTCCTCTTTCGTCCACAAAGACGCGCGTGAACAATTCGAAATGCGAATTCACAAGCGCTTGCTGGATATTCTGAGCCCCTCTGCGCAACTCATTGATGCGCTGATGGATCTGAACCTTCCCGCAGGAGTAGACGTTGAAATAAAGATGTAAGTACCTCCAGCCGCGTGGCGGCTGGACCCTGATAAGTTAGGTCGTTTACGGATTTGTAAGGCGCGGCCCTCCGGTCGCGTTTTACAATGAGGTCGTGGCTCATACCCCGCCCTCTCAACGTTCTAAGGGCACGCAGCTCTTGGAGGGTAGAGAGGGCGGGGTCATGATACTATCCCGTTCGAAGTATGAAATACATTCTTGGCAAAAAAGTCGGCATGACTCAAATATACGATGAAGGAGGCAAGGCACAACCCGTGACCGTTCTTGAGGCGGGTCCTTGCACCGTCACGCAATTGCTCACGCCGGAAGCGAATGGCTACTCTGCGGTGCAGATTGGCTTTGGCTCCAAGAAGTTGAACAAGCCCGAGTTGGGCCACGTAAAAGAGTTTGCAGAGAAGAATTCTTCGTTCGCCCTCTTGCGGGAGTTTCCCACAGAGGAAGGAAAAGAGCTTGCGAAGGGTGCAACACTTGATGTTACCCAGTTTGAAGTGGGGGACATTGTTGCGGTGCGCGGTACCAGCAAGGCAAAGGGATTCCAGGGCGTGGTAAAGCGCCACGGTTTTAAGGGGGGTCCTGGAAGCCATGGTATGAAGCACACCTTGCGCAAGGCGGGTTCCATCGGTTCGGCGTACCCTCAGCACGTTATGAAGGGGAAGCGCATGGCTGGCCGCATGGGAGGCACAACTCACACCACCATTGGATTGCGTGTTGTTGAGGTGGTGCCAGGCAAGAATTTGCTCCTCGTTCGCGGAGCAGTCCCCGGAAACGCTGGTTCGTATGTTGAAATTCAGGCTCGCGCCTAACTATAGCTATGGCAGATTTGACGATTGATATCGTAAACAAGGAAGGAAAGAAGGTGGGAGCAGTAACACTGCCCGCTTCCGTTTTCGGCTTGACCGAAAATAACGCCCTTGTCCACCAGGTATTCATCGTGAAGTCTGGCAACGCTCGAGGAAATTATGCCCACACCAAAACCCGCGCCGATGTGCGTGGAGGTGGTAAGAAGCCCTGGCAGCAGAAGGGTACGGGACGTGCTCGTCACGGTTCCAGCCGTTCTCCTATTTGGGTTGGTGGTGGAGTTACATTTGGACCTCGTTCCGACCGCAACTTCAAGCGTACTATCAGCACATCCATGAACCGTAAGGCAATTGCCACCGTGCTCTCGTCCAAAGTACGCGAGGGTATGCTGACAGTTGTTGATTCCTTGTCCTTTGCCGCTCCTAAAACAAAAGAAGCGAACGCGCTTCTTGGTGTTCTGGGAACAAAGGGCTCGGTATTGGTGGTAGGAACGGTGAGAGACGAGAATTTTGGAATGTCATTCCGCAATATAGAAAAGGTCACCCCACGCAGTCTTAATCGCATCAACATTGTTGAGCTCCTGAAGCACGCGCATTGCGTTATCTCTCAGGATGCCCTACAATCATTGATTACTTTGTATGCCAATTCTAACGAACATCCTGCAGAAAGCGGGCGCAAGCGCGCAGCCGCAAAAGCGGGTAAAACGGAATAACGAAGATAAGAACGTAAAAGCAACACGGCCCGCAAAGCCTGCTGCCAAACGTGAGAGCGAAAAGAAATCGCGGGGTGGTTCGGGTACTTCTTTAAAGAGGGAAGCGGCCCACGGCGCATTCGGCGTTATTGTACGACCGCACATTTCTGAAAAGAGCGTGGACCAAGCCCAGATGGGCAAGTACGTGTTTGAAGTCTACCAGGGCGTAAAGTCATCGCAGGTTCGTTTCGCCATCCAAAAGACCTACGGAGTGGATGTACAAAGCGTGCACATGGTGCGCGTTCCTGGAAAAAAGGTTCGTATGCGCGGCCGCACGAATGTCATAAAGCGCTACGATAAGGCCATCGTTACGTTGAAGGCCGGACACAGTATTGAAGTATTGCCTCAATAATAATCATGAGAAAGATAAAGCCAACAACTCCAGGACGCCGCGGCATGGTTATGCCGGATTTCAGTGTCCTTACTAAGAAAGAGCCCGAAAAGGGGTTGACGGCTTTCGTGCACCGCAGTAACGGCCGAAGCCATGGCCGCATCAGCGTGCGCCACAAGGGAGGTGGAGAAAAGCGTTTATACCGCTTCGTTGATTTTAAACAAAACAAGCTCGGATCTGTCCTTACAATTTCCTCGCTTGAGTACGACCCTAACCGCAGCGCCTACATAGCCCTTGCGATTAATGAGAAGGGCGAGAAGAGTTACATTTTGGCATGGGAGGGCCTCACCGTGGGGTCAGTCATTAAGGTTGCCGAGAAGGCAGAGCTAAAGAAAGGAAACCGCATGCCCCTGGAGAGTATGCCGGTAGGTACGTTTGTATACAATATTGAAATAAATCCCGGCCGTGGCGGCCAGATGGCACGCAGCGCAGGAGCGACCGCAAAGATTTTGGCGCACGAAGGGGGTAAGACATTGCTTGCTTTACCTTCCAGCGAAATGCGTAATGTTCCGAGTAAGTCTTTTGCAACCATTGGCGAAGCCTCAAATGCTACGCACCGCGAGGAGGTTATCGGAAAAGCGGGACGCAACCGCCATATGGGCAAGCGTCCGCACGTTCGTGGTTCTGCCATGAACCCGGTAGACCACCCGCATGGTGGTGGTGAGGGTCGCGCGCCAATCGGTATGAAGTACCCGAAGACGCCGTGGGGTAAGCACGCTCTTGGCGTGAAGACTCGCAAGGCAAACCTTCCGTCGAACAAGAGTATTATTCGACGCCGTAAGAAAAAAGGAAATTAAGCACTATGTCTCGATCACTTAAGAAAGGACCATATCTTGACGCGAAACTGATGAAAAAGATCAGCGCGTTGACTCCGGGTGAAAAAACCGTTATCAAAACGTGGGCTCGTTCTTCAACGATTACCCCCGAGATGGTTGGACTTACGATTGGCGTGCACAATGGCCGCGAGCACACGCCGGTGTTTATTACCGAAGAGATGGTTGGCCACAAGTTGGGTGAATTTTCTCCCACACGTAAGTTCGTACGTCACGGTGGCAAGATGCAAGCTGAAACAAAGAAATAGTATGAAAGAATATCGCGTAAAACTCGCTCATCTGCGCATTAGCGCCCGCAAGGTACGCCTGGTCGCTGATTTAGTGCGCGGAATGGATGCGGTTGCCGCGAGCGCCGCTTTGCGATTTTCCACGAAGCGCGGCGCAAGCCCTATTAGTAAGCTCTTGGATTCGGCTCTTGCCAACGCCAAGATGCAGGACGGGGCTGTTGAGGGGTTGGTTATTCGAGAAATCCGCGTTGATGATGGTGCTATCTTAAAGCGATCCCGCCCTATGAGCCGCGGCCGCGCGTTCCCTATTGAGAAGCGAACGAGCCACATCAGCATTGTTTTGTCGCAAAAAGAGGAAAAGAAAGTGAAGAAGGAGGCAGCAACGCCGGAAAAAAATGAAAAGAAGCCTGTTGCTGTGAAAAAGGCTGCTCCTAAGAAGGCCGCTACGAAGACGGTGGCTAAAAAATAAAAGCTTTTCTGTCATGACACACAAAGTTCACCCAATTGGATATCGCCTCAGCATCATCCGGGACTGGAAGTCTCGCTGGCTTGACGGTAAGAACTACCCCTTGCACGCGCAAGAGGATTACCGTATCCGCGCATACGTTAACAAGACTCACAAGAACGCAGGTGTTGAATCCATCGAGATTGAGCGCTCTGCCGGACGCTTGTCGGTTATTGTGTTTACCTCCCGTCCCGGTATTTTGATTGGACGCGGTGGTTCTGGCACCGAAGAGATGCGCCGCAGTATCGCAAAAATCGTGAGCGACGTTGCCGCCGACACCCGCTTGAAGGGTCGTATTGTTGAAGAGCGTGCTCCTGAAATTCGCATTGAGGTACGCGAGATTCGCGAGACTGAGCTCTACGCCACCCTCGTTGCCCAGAGCGTTGCCGAACAGCTTGAGCGTCGTTTCCCGTTCCGCCGTGTCGTGAAGCGCACACTTGAGCGCGTCATGATGCACAAGGGCGTGTACGGAGCCAAGATTATGGTAAAGGGGCGTTTGGATGGGGCTGAAATGAGCCGCACGGAGTTTGTGAAGGACGGAAAGCTCCCCCTGCAGACGTTGCGCGCCGATATCGACTTCGCCCATGTTATTGCGCAGACCGCCTACGGCGTCATCGGCGTAAAGGTATGGTTGAACCGAGGGCAGAAGCTTGATTAATCATTTTTTACGTGTTATTCTAGGTCAGCGCTTTTACTTCTATGTTAATTCCTAAAAAGGTAAAACACCGAAAGTGGTGGAAAGGACACCACCGAACTAGCATCGATTCTCGAGGAACCGAGTTGAGTTTTGGCCAGTATGGCTTGCAGGTGGTAGGGGATGCATGGATTACATCGCGCCAGATTGAAGCGGCTCGCCGCGCCATGACCCGTTCTATGAAGCGCGGTGGCAAGGTATGGATTCGCGTATTTCCAGATAAGCCCGTTACCCGCAAGGGAACAGAAGTCCCCATGGGTGGTGGAAAGGGTTCGGTGGACCACTTTGTGTTCCCCGTACAGCCCGGTCGCGTTATCTTTGAGCTGGACGGTGTAACCGAAGAGGTTGCCCGCACCGCGATTGAGCGCGCGCGACACAAGCTGCCCGTTAAGGCACGTTTCATTGAACGATAGTATGAAAACATCCGACTTGAAGCAAAAATCAGATAAGGAATTGGCAGAATTGCTGCGCGAAACCGAAGCGAAGAGCGTTGAACTGCGCTTTGCTGTCGTGGGCGGCAATGTGAAGGATGTAAAGGATTTACGCGAAAGCCGGGTAACAATCGCTCGCATTAAGACGCTTTTCAATGAGCGCACGGCGAGCCAAGCATAATCTATGACAACGCAACGACAAGTAAATCCGAAGCGCATGCGCGGCACCGTGGTGTCTGACAGTATGCAAAAAACCTTGGTGGTAGAGGTGCACCGTTTGGTTATGCACCCTGTATACAAGAAGCGCCATCGCATTTCCAAGCGCTATAAGGCTCACTACGAAGGCACCGAGTACGGAATTGGCGATGTAGTGGAGGTGCAGGAGATACGCCCGATGTCCAAGGATAAGCGTTGGCTTGTTGTGGGCGGTACAAAACGTCAAGGAAAGGCTGAATAAGCATCTATGATACAAGTTGGAACACGATTAAAGGTAGCAGATAACACCGGAGCAAAGGAGGTGGAGTGTATTAAGGTATTGGGCGGTTCCCGCCGCCGGTACGCTCGCATTGGTGATATTATCGTTGCCGCCGTAAAGAAAGCCGAGCCACGCCGAACCGTAAAGACACACGAGGTTGTCAAAGCTGTTGTGGTGCGCCAGCGACAGTCATTCCGTCGCGTAGATGGCACCCACATTCGTTTTGACGACAACGCGGTGGTTATTGTTGATGGGTTTGTGCCAAAGGGTGGACGTATTTTTGGACCGATTCCCCGCGAGATTAAAGATCGTGGGTACGATAAGATTGCATCGCTCGCACCCGAGGTGCTCTAAATAATCATCATGAAAGTAAAAAAGGACGACAAAGTATTGGTAGTCAAGGGAAAGAGCCGCGGCAAAGTCGGCAAGGTTTTGGCTGCACACCCTACAGAGGACCGTGTGGTTGTTGAGGGTGCAAACATCCAGAAGCGCCACGTACGCGCTCGTTCTCAGGGCGCGAAGGGCTCCGTTGTGGACGTTCCAGGACCTATGTCTGTTGCCAACGTAAAACTTATTTGCGGAAAATGCGATAAGGCAACCCGTGTGGGGTGGCACGTCGAAGGTGGCGAAAAATACCGAGTCTGTAAGAAATGCGGGCAAGCAATTGCCTAACCAAAACTATGTCTGCCATCAATTTGGAACAATTGTATAAAGAGAAAATTCGTCCGTCCTTTACTGAAGGAGGCACGAATGTTCACGCCGCCGCCCGCATAACGAAGGTGGTAATGAACGTTGGCGTAGGTAAGTTTGCCGCAGGCCGCCGTTTGCGCGGAAGCGGAAAAGCGCAGAGCGAAGCCGATTTAGTATCGGATATCGCAACGATGCTTGCCGATATTACCGGCCAGAAAGCGAAAGTTGTTATCGCGCGCAAATCAATTGCCGGTTTCAAACTACGCGAAGGAAGCGTCGTTGGTTTGACAGTAACGCTTCGGGGCCGTAGAATGTATGACTTAGTGGGTCGTTTGATCCACATTGCCTTGCCGCGTACCCGCGACTTCCGCGGTATTTCCGCCGGGGGCGTTGACCAAGATGGAAATCTGACGATTGGAATGCGCGATATGACCATCTTCCCGGAAGTGGCTCAATCCACCCTTGTGTTCGGATGCGAGATTACTCTCGTTACCAACACGAAGGATCGAGCTGCCGCGATGGCGTTATTTGAAGCGTTGGGCATGCCTTTTGAAAAGAAAGAGGAAAAGAAAGCATAGGTATGGCAAAAACATCCCAAATTGCAAAATCAAAGAAGAAGCCGAAGTTTTCGACCCGCATCCAGCGTCGTTGTTTCCGATGCGGACGTATCCGAGCTTATATGCGAGACTTTGATTTGTGCCGCATCTGCTTCCGCGAACTTGCTTCGAAGGGAGAATTGCCCGGTATCCGAAAGTCAAGCTGGTAAACCACATATATGGATCCTATCGCAAACATGCTAACCATGATTCGCAACGCCCAAGCCGTAAATAAAGAAACGGTGAAGGTTCCGTATTCTTTGATGAAGCACGGAATCGCTGAGCTCCTTGTGAAGCAAGGTTTTGTCACGAGCGTTGAGAAAAAAGAGAAGAAAGACACAAAACCATATTTGGTTATTGACTTGAAGTATTTTGAAGGAGGCCGCGGAGCGATTACGAACGCGCGCCGCATCAGCACCCCAGGCCGCCGCATGTACGCGGGTGCCGCTGACCTGAAGGAAGTGAAGGGGGGACACGGTTCCTCTATCATCTCGACTTCAAAGGGGTTGATGACCGGCAACGATGCCAAGAAGAGCGGTTTAGGGGGAGAGATTGTGTGCGAAATTTGGTAAAGAGAATACATATACTACTATGAGTCGTATCGGCAAAAATCCTATCACCATTCCGCAAGCTGTTACCGTAACAGTTGAAGATGGCGAGGTGCGAGCAAAGGGCCCTTTGGGGGAGCTTTCTGTTGTCATACCCCGTTCCTTTAACGTGGTATTGGCTGACGGCGTACTGACCGTTGAAGTTGCGCGCAAATCCGCTGAAACTCCCGCCCTATGGGGGTTGTACCGAGCACTGATTGCCAATATTGTCAGTGGTGTTGTAGACGGCTTTGAAAAACACTTAGAAATTTTGGGAGTTGGATACCGCGCAGAGATGAAGGGGGATGAGCTCGTATTGCACCTTGGCTACTCTCACCCCGTACCCATGAAGCTTCCCGAGGGCATTAAGGTTGCATTAGAGGGCCAGAATGGTATTGTTATTTCCGGCGCTGATAAGCAGGCGGTAGGGCAATTCGCGGCAAACATCCGCGCTCACCGTCGTCCCGAACCATACAAGGGTAAGGGTATCCGCTACCAGGGCGAGCATGTGCGCCGCAAGGTTGGTAAGCGCGCCGCCGCCTAATCATTTTTATGAAACAACGCGTAACACACAAAACGAAACGAATTGCTCGCCACCGCCGAATACGAGCGCGTGTTTCTGGCACGGCAAATACGCCGCGTTTGTTTGTGTTCAAGTCAAACCAGCACTTGTACGCTACCCTTGCTGACGACACGAGCGGCAAGCCCCTTCTTTCGTTTTCTGACACAGGCGCTGAAGCCCCCAAGGGAACCAAGATGGAACGCGCCCACGCAATCGGAGAAGCAATTGGAAAAGCGGCAGCAGAAAAAGGCATTCATTCGGTTGTATTTGACCGTGGTGGATACCGATACCACGGCCGCGTAAAGGCAGTGGCAGAAGGCGCCCGTGCTGCCGGATTGGCATTTTAAATTCTATGGCTGAAATTACTCCCAACACTACATCCAACAACCAGCAAGCTCCCCAAGGACAACCCGGGGCGCAGCCTTTTCGCAACAACAATAACCGAGGAGGCCAAGGTGGCCGCGGAGGTTTTGGTGGCGGCGGATTTGGTGGTGGCCGCGGAGGTTTTGGAGGTGGACGCCGTAATGACCGTCGCCCGCAAGGCCCAACTGAAGCTCCCGAATATGAGCAGAAAGTTTTGGATATTGCCCGTGTTGCCCGCGTAACCTCCGGTGGACGCCGCTTTAATTTCCGCGTCACCATGGTAATCGGCAATAAGAACGGCAAGGTTGGTGTTTCTACCGGCCGCGGCCGTGATGTTGCCATTGCTATTGATAAGGCCGCTCGCAACGCCAAGAAAGAATTGTTTGAAGTACCGATGACACCAGAAGGCACTATTCCTTATGAGATTGAAGGCCGCCACGCGAGCGCCCGCATCCTTTTGAAGCCGGGTCGCCAGGGCCGCGGTATTGTCGCCGGAGGTCCGGTGCGCGCCGTATGTGAGTTGGCTGGCTACAAAGATTTGAGCGCCAAGATTTTAGGACGTACCACGAACCGTTTGAGCAATGCCCGTGCGACCATTGATGGGTTGCAGAAGATTTTTTACACTCCGTCTACAGCTCCTGTAAAAGAGGCTGTAGCTGAAGGAGAAAAAGTTGAAGAGAAGAAAGTAAAAAAAGCGGTAAAGAAAGAGAAAGTAGTCGCCGCAAGCGAATAGCTATTTATTACCACCATGCAGGCACACCAGATTGAAAAACCAGAACACATCCTCACCCATCGTCGCGTAGGCCGCGGCGGTAAGCGCGGTACCTTTTCGGGCCGTGGTGTGAAGGGTCAGAAATCGCGCGCGGGAGCCGGTATCCGTCCGCAGATTTGGGATTACATTGCGCGCATTCCGAAATTGCGTGGTTTTGAGCGCAAAACAAACGTAAGCAAGTTTGGTAAGGCAACTAAGAGCATCACCCCTACCTTTGTTATCAATCTTTCCGATTTGGCGAAATTGGGTATTTCTGAAATTACCCCCGCCACATTGGTACAGCACAACGTCATCGGCCGCTACAAAGGAAAGCTTCCCCGTGTTAAAATCCTTGGCAATGGAGACCTCTCCAAGAGTGTGAAGGTTTCCGGTATGACGGTATCCGCCAGCGCCCGCGAAAAAATTGAAAAAGCGGGTGGTAGCGTCAAAGAGTAGCTCCCCTCTATGTCTTGGTTTACTGACCTCATCGCCGCTCTGCGTATCTCGGAGGTACGCAAGCGCATCCTTTTTGTACTCCTTATCTTAGGGGTATTTCGTTTAGCTGCGGCTGTTCCAGTTCCCGGCATTGACGCTTCGCAGTTGCGGGCCTTCTTTGAAGGAAACCAGTTTTTTGGTATTTTGAATATTTTCTCGGGAGGCGCGCTTAGCAACCTCTCGATTGTAATGTTGGGTCTTGGGCCCTACATTACTGCGACCATTATTTTGCAGATGTTCACCCTCATATTCCCCAAGATGAAGGAGCTCTACCAAGAGTCCGGGGAGGATGGGAGGCGCAAGTTTAACCAGTACGGGCGCATGCTCACGGTGCCCCTCGCCGCGTTACAAGGATACAGCCTTATTGTTCTCTTTTCTCGACAAGGCATTATCACCATTGAAGGTCCTCTCACCATTATCGGCGTGTTAGCTTCTATTGTTGCGGGTTCACTCTTTTTGATGTGGCTTGGTGAGCTGGTAAGCGAACGCGGTATTGGCAACGGTATCTCCCTACTTATTTTCGCGGGTATCATCGCTGGTGTTCCCCTTGGTTTGCGCGAAGCTCTTATTTCGGGCACCCAACAGGATTTACCGCGGTACCTTTTGTTTAGCGCGATTAGCCTCGCCATTATTATGGGGGTTATCGTGGTGAATGAAGCGCGCCGAAACATTCCGGTATCCTACGCCAAGCGCGTACGCGGAACCAAGCTCTACGGTGGGGCAACAACCTACCTGCCCTTAACCCTAAACCCAGCCGGTGTTATTCCGATTATTTTCGCCCTTTCCCTTTTGCTATTCCCCGGAATTATTGGAAACTTCTTGGCAACGTCTGCCAACCCGACCCTATTGAGTATTGCCCAGGTTCTTACTTCGTTCACGAATAACGTCGGGGTCTACGCGGCTGCCTATTTCTTGCTCGTTGTATTCTTTACCTATATGTACACGGCAGTTACCTTTAACCCGGCCTCAATTGCGGAGAACCTTCAACGCCAGGGAGGGTTCATTCCCGGCATCCGCCCAGGGGAACCAACCGCCGAGCGCATTACGTTCATCCTGAATCGAACCCTGCTTATCGGTGCCTTCTTCCTTGGCTTTATCGCTATCGTGCCAGCGTTGGCCCACGGAGGGCTCCAGGGAGGCACGCAGGCAACCGCGACATCCTTTATTATCGGAGGAACATCGGTGCTCATCGTAGTATCCGCTGTACTTGAAACAATGCGCCAGATTCGCGCTCAAGTCGGGATGAGGCAGTACGAATAACCGTCAGGACATGTACCATCAACAAAAGCCCCCGAAGGGGGCTTTTGTGTTTCCTCGGTTTTTTGATAGGATGGAAGTATGAAACCAGTTAGTATTTTCGTATTGGGCCGGCCCGGGGCTGGTAAAGATACGCAAGCCGCCCTGTTAAGCGACTTTTTTCATTTAGAGGATATTAAAACAAGTTCACTCCTGCGTGCGGAGTTTGAAACCAATCAGGGGGACCCATTTGTTGCCCACCAGAAGGAGGTGTTTGATGCGGGAGAATTGAATGACCCGGAGTGGGTGATGAGCATTGTACTCGCGCGCGTCTCGCGGTTTTGCGAGAATAATTTTGAAGGCAAAAATGGCATTATTTTTTCAGGTTCTCCGCGTACGCTCTACGAGGCCGAGCATCTCGTGCCTTTTGTAGAAGCGCGCTTCGGAGCGGATCGTTTGGCAGGGTTATTCGTCACGATTACCGAATCGGTGGGCATTGAGCGCATCCTCAAGCGTAATGCGCGCCCGCTGGACCGCGACGAGGCAATTTTACATACGCGCATGGAAGAATTTAATGAGCGTACCATGAAGGCAATCGACTACCTTGCCGCGCGAAACGCCCTTATTACTATTGACGGCATGCCATCTCTAGAAGTAGTGTTTGAACAAGCGAAAAGTGCAATTCAAGAACGTTTTGGACTCTCCTAATGGGACTTATTAAAAGCGAAAACGATATACGGCAGATGGCCGAGTCCGGCCGTATTGCCGCACTCATCCTGAAGGAGCTGGTGGAGGCGGCCAAGCCCGGTGTTACCACGCGCCAACTGAATGACATGGCGGTGCGCCGTATCCAGGAAGAAGGCGTGAAGCCAAGCTTCCTCAACCAGGGAGGGTTTCCGGCTGTACTGTGTACTTCGGTGAATGAGGTGGTTGTGCACGGCTTGCCATCGGATGTGGAGTTACAAGAGGGCGATATCGTCGGCCTCGATTTTGGCGTTGTCTACAACGGGTGGCACTCTGACACGGCCGTTACGGTGGCGGTGGGGGAGGTGTCGTACGAGGCGAAGCGCATTATGGAGGTTGCGAAGCGCTCCCTGCGCCTCGGCATTAAGAAGGCGCGCCCCGGGGTAACAACGGGGGATATTGGCAACACCATCCAGCGGTTCGTGGAAGGAGAAGGGTACTCGGTGGTGCGTGAGCTTGTCGGGCACGGCATAGGCCGGGAGTTGCACGAAGACCCGCAGGTACCTAACTATGGCCGCCGCGGCGCGGGAGATGTGCTGAAGGCCGGTATGGTTATCGCCATTGAACCCATGATTATCAATGGACCCGCCGATTTAAAGCTGGCGCGAGACGGTTTTGGATACGCCAGTCCCACCAACGCGCTGACCGCGCACTTTGAGCACACTATCGCCATTACCGAAGAGGGGTCCGTCATCTTGACGAAAACGTAGCAATCTATACTATAGGAGGGCGCGAAAGGAGGACGCGATGGTCGTCCTTTCTGAGTTGGACGAAGTCCAACAGTTCATTGTGTCCCACCTTGCGGGAAATAACGAAGGAGAATTGCTCTTTGAGGTAAAGCGCGCCGTCGGCCGCGAGTGGCGGCGGCGCTACCCGCGTTGGTACCACTTCTTCAAGTGGATTCCCGCGGTCTTTGCGGCAGCGAGCCAGCTCCAAGCGCAAGGAGTCGTGGCGGCCCGATGGGGGGAGCCGAGCACGTTCGGAGGTCGCCCCCGGAAGATTATCTGGCTTACTCCTCATGGGGATAGGCTCGCCGCACAACTCACCAAACAGCCCGACGCATAGCGTCGGGCTGTTTCATTTCTATGCTATGATGAGGGGTATATGGATGAAGAAAAATCCCTCCGACTTTCCGTCATTATTCCCGCGTATAATGAGGCTGAACGTATCAGTACGACACTCTTGTCGGCCGATAAGTACCTCTCTGGCCAAGCGTATTCCTACGAAATTTTAGTAGTCATTGATGGGGCAAAAGACAACACCGAGCAGATCGTAACTGAATTCGCGAAGACGATTGAGCACTTGCGTCTCGTCAGCAATAAACAGAATCACGGCAAGGGGTACGTCGTGCGCCAGGGGATGCTTGAGGCGAAGGGGCAGTGGCGCCTTTTTATGGATGCTGATGGCGCGACGCCCGTTTCGTTCGTTGAAGATATGTGGCCCCTCGCTGACCGCGGGTACAAAGTTATCATCAGCTCGCGCGATTCCAAGGATGCCGCCGGCGCGCGCCAGGTGGTAAAGCAACCTTTTTTGAAGAGGTTGTTAGGAAATGTGGCGAATATTCTAATACAGGTAGTTGGAGTGTGGGGTATTTGGGATACACAGAACGGTTTTAAAATGTTCCATGAGGAAGCTGCGGTACGTATTTTTTCGGTGGCGCGTATTGACCGCTGGGGTTTTGATATTGAAGCCCTCGCCCTGGCGCGTAAATTCGGGTACCGTATTGGCATTATTGGTATTGAGTGGAAGAACGATGCGCGAAGCCACGTGACGATGGGGGGGTACGTGAATACATTCGTTGAACTTTTTAAGATTCGACTTAATTTATTGCGCGGCGCATACGAGCCGCAACCGTAATGCTTGGTTTTTTGCGCTCAACAAAGAACAAGGGTAAGCAGGAAATCCACGCTATTCCTTCCGAGTTGCGTCGCGATCCGGTAACCGGCGATTGGATTGTCATCGCGCGCTCGCGTAGTAAGCGCCCCAGTGATTTTGCGGTTACCCCAGCTCCTCCCGTCAAGGCGGCAAAAGATCCTTTTGCCAACCCGCAGGCATCCGGTAACGAAGAGGCGGTTTTGCGCTACAACAAGGAGGGGACGGGTGATTGGATGGTCCAGGTAATTCCGAATAAGTTTCCCGCGTTTACCCAGCAGGGCGAATGCATGGTTCCCTCAACGCAAGGACCATTTGAGGTGGTGGATGGCAGGGGGTACCACGAGGTGGTCATAACGAAAGACCCTATTCGTGATTTTGCGCAATTTTCTCACGAAGAGGCCGAGTATGCGGTGCGCGCGTTCCATGAACGCTTCGTCGCCCTGAGTGCTGATGCGTGTGTGCGCTATATTTCCATATTCCAGAACCATGGTGTAGAGGCGGGCGCATCGCTTACGCACCCCCATTCCCAAATTATCGCAATACCCGTTGTGCCCGCGGCGGTGCGGCGCAGTCTAGGAGGGGCCAAGCGCTGGAACGCCAAATATGGAACGAACGTCCACCAGGAAATTTTAAAATGGGAACGCGCTCAAAAAACTCGCCTTCTTTTTGAAAATGAAGAGTTTACGGTTGTCTGCCCTTTTGTGTCCAGGGTTGCTTTTGAGATGCGTATTTTCCCGAAAAAACACCAAGCCTCTTTTGCTGAATTAGCGCCTTCAGAGTATGGTGCGCTCGGGGATGCATTACGCGCCGCGCTTGGTATGTTGCGCGAAACCCTCAATGACCCTCCATACAATTTTTTCATCCACACCACGCCGGTGAATGGGCAGGGTACGCATGAGTACTACGAATGGCATATTGAGATTTTGCCAAAGACCGCAACGTGGGCCGGCTTTGAGCTCGGTACCGGTATTGAGATTTCAACGCTGGAGCCTGAGCGAGCCGCGGAATTTTTACGAGTAAACTTACCTCAATGGGCGAAGGAGGAAGCGAGCACCCTGTAGCGGTTGTTGGTATACTACACTCCATGGCAACACGAAAAGAAAATCAAAAATATATGGTGGGCAACTGGAAGATGAACCCCGCCACACCCGAAGCGGCCGTTGCTTTGGCGCGCGAGATTCGCGAAGCCTTGCCTCCTTCCCCGAACGTGCACGTAGTACTCTGCCCGCCATTTCCATTCCTTCCCGAAGTAGCCGCCGAGAGGGGTGTGGCGTTTGAATTGGGAGCTCAAGATTGCTCGACCCATCAGGAAGGGGCCCATACCGGAGAGGTTTCACCAAAAGCGCTTGCTTCAAGCGGTTGCGCGTATGTTATTGTCGGGCACTCGGAACGCCGAGCGGCAGGAGAAACAAATGAAGAGGTGAATAAAAAAGTAAAGGAGGCGTTAAAAGCAGGATTGCGCCCGATCATCGCTATTGGCGAGGAGCGCCGTGATTCGTTCGATGCTTCCGGCCACTGGACGAAAGAACTAGACCCAGTACTAAAGGACCAGCTTGTCGCAGCGCTTGATGGAGTAAGCGCCACGCGTGTTACCAGCGTCCTTATCGCCTACGAACCAGTGTGGGCTATCGGAACGGGGGTTTCAGCGAGTGCCGATGACGTGATGGCGGTGCGTATTTTTGTGCAGAAAATTTTGCGTGAGTTGTACGGTGCGTCTGTTGAGGCTCGCATCCCAATGCTGTACGGAGGAAGCACGAATGCCGACAGCGATGTGCTTTTGCGAGAAGCGGGGGTGGACGGATTCTTGGTTGGGGGGTCGAGCTTAAAGCCGAAGGAATTCGCCGCGATGGTGGCCGACGCCCAGGCTATGGCAAAAGAAGAATGAAAACGATACGAGAAGCAGAGGTGAAGGGGAAGCGCGTCATTGTACGCGTTGATTTTAATGTTTCGGTGAGGGGGGGCGTGGTAGATGATGATTTTCGCATTAGGGCAAGTATTCCGACTATTTCGCTTTTGCGCGAGCGAGGCGCCAAGATTGTCCTCATAAGCCACCGCGGCCGCCCCGAGGGACCAGATCCGTCATTGAGCTTGCGCGCTATCGGCATGCATCTTTCGAAGTTGCTTTCATGCCCTGTTACCTTCTTCGAGGATTTTCAAGCGGCGCAAGAAGGGGTGGAGCTCATGGAAGAGGGAGACGTTGCTTTGCTTGAAAACATACGCTTTGAATCGGGCGAAGAGGAGGCATCTGAAGCGTTCGCGGGACGCCTCGCTCAATTAGGGACTATCTATGTGAATGATGCGTTTGCAGTATCCCACCGCAAACATGCGTCCGTCTTTGTTTTGCCGCATCTTTTAGATTCGTATGCGGGACTGCTGCTTGCTTCCGAAGTGGAAGCGCTGGACGCAATTCGTTCGTCTGAAAGCAAGCCGGTTGTTCTTATTTTGGGCGGCGCGAAGGTTGAATCAAAGGTGCGTGTAGTGGAGGGGTTACTCGAGCGCGTTGACGCTGTGTGCGTGGGCGGAATTGCCGCTAACTCTATCCTTGCGGCTAGGGGAGTATCTGTTGGCGCCTCACTTATTGAAAATGGTGAAGTTGCCGAGTATATCCGCGGCCTGGATTTGCCGCACGACAAGGTGTTTTTGCCCGTTGATGCGGTAGTTGCCTCCTCGGTTGATGATGAAAGTGGCGCGCGGGAGGTGGCGATACAGGATGTAGGCAAGGAAGATATGATACTGGATATTGGACCCCAGACGGTAGCACTTTTTTCAGCTACGATGGAAGGCGCTAAAACTATTTTTTGGAATGGGCCAATGGGCCGGTTCGAAACGGAAGCATTCGCGAAGGGAACGAAGGCACTGATTGAAGCATTATCCAAGACGAGTGCCCGCGTGGTTGTGGGCGGCGGAGATGTGATGGCCGCTATTGATGAAAGCGGCGCGCGCGATGTTGTGGACTACGCTTCGACGGGAGGGGGGGCAATGTTAGAATACTTGGCACAAGGGACGCTACCGGGAATAGAAGCTTTACATAGCTGAACAACATGGCTGCGAGCATGCGCTCACACAATTGGAAGCTCCAAAAAAAGGCCTCAAAGGCCTTTTTTGAGCAATACCCCGAGTATCACGCTCTCGTCACGCAAATTTTATGGAATCGCAATGTTCGCACACAGCAGGCAGTTGATGCGTTTTTTAACCCCGATTATGAAACCGATACGCATGACCCACGCCTATTAAAAGGGATGGAAGAAGCGGTTACTATTGTTGTTGCCGCCATTGAGAAGGGTGAACACATTTTAGTATATGGCGATTATGATGCCGATGGCGTCTGTGCTTCTACTGTTCTGTACGAAACATTCAATACGCTTGGCGCCAAGAAGGTCTCCGTATACATTCCCCATCGGCAGGATGAGGGCTACGGGCTGAATGACGAGGCGATACGTAAGGCCGCGCGCGATGGCGTGCAGCTTGTTATTACGGTAGATTGCGGCTCCACGAATGTTTCGCAGGTTGCGCTCGCTAAAGAATTAGGAATGCGTATCGTGGTGACGGACCACCATACTGTGTTGCGGGTAGCCCCTGCCGCGGATGCCTTTGTAAACCCGCATCAAAAAGGGGATGAGTATCCTTTCAAGGGGTTGTCCGGTACCGCCGTTGCGTTTAAACTTGCTTGCGCGCTCGTAGATATATGGAGAAAGGAGCACCCCAATGAGGCTCCTGCCCCGGGGTGGGAGAAATGGCTCTTAGACCTGGTTGCCCTTTCTACCATTACCGATGTAATGCCCCTAGTGGGCGAGAATCGGGCCCTGGTGCGCTGGGGACTGGTTGTCCTGGCACAAACCCGTCGCGAAGGGCTTCGTGCCCTTATGCGCGTTTCTGGTGTGGTGCCAACGCTTGAGCGGGCAACGAGCACGACAAACCTCAACCCCTTTACGCTGGGCTTTGCGCTGGGCCCCCGCCTGAACGCCGCCGGGCGCATGGAGCACGCTCAGCTCGCGTTCGATTTACTGAACGCGACTACCGTCGAAGAGGCGGACCGCCTCGCCAAATTGTTGGACGCGGCAAACCGCCGCCGCCAAACCGTAGTGCGCGATATTCTGTTGCAAATACCATACGAAGATATCGCAGATGCGCCAGCCGTTGTGGTGGGTTCGGAGGCGTGGCCCATTGGGGTGCTGGGAATTGTGGCGGGGCGTATTGCGGACACCCACGGCAAGCCGGCATTTATCTACCAGCGTCAAGAAGCGCGTTTGGTAGGTTCGGCCCGTACTCCCGCGCATATCCATACCGTTCGCGTACTCCAGAGTTGCGAAAGTATTTTGGAAAAGTTTGGAGGGCATGCGCAGGCGGGAGGATTTACGGCAACACTCGCCAATGAGAGCGCGTTGCGACAGGGTATTATCGCGCACGTCTCCACGCTGGAGCATCGCGACCCAAGCCTTTCAATAGATGCGCCTATCAAGCCCGCAGATATATCGTGGGAAACGCACGATGCGCTTTCCACGCTCGCTCCCTATGGACAGGATAATCCGGAGCCGGTGTTCCTATTGAAAGGCATGCGCCTCGCCAGCAAGCAAGAAGTGGGGAAGGGCGCCCATATCCGGTGTATCTTGGAGGCAGACGGGTATTCGTTGAAGGCGATGGGGTTTCGTCTGGCTGCGTCCGCCGAGTTATTCTCTGCCGGCGACATGGTAGATACGGTCGTGCGCCTGGCGGTGGACGAGTACAATGGCCGGCGCGACCTTATGGTAGAATTGGTGGATATGAAGCATGCTTAATTTTTAATTTTCAGTTTTCAATTTTCAAACGTCTAACTCATTGAGTATTGGTTTATTCAGTGAAAATTGAAAATTAGTCATTGAAAAATTTTTACGTTATGGCTATTGAAATACATACGGACGGTGGTTCACGCGGTAACCCAGGGCCGGCTGCCGCGGGAGTGGTGATTGGGGCCCCCTTCAACAAGAGTTACGCCAAGTATATGGGAGTGGCGACTAACAACGAAGCCGAGTATGAGGCGGTGATTGTGGCGTTAGAAAAATTGAAGGCATTAGTTGGCAAGGGGCAAACAAAACGGACTGATGTAAAAGTGTTTATGGATTCTAAGTTGGCGGTAGAACAGCTCTGTGGGCGATTCAAGATTCAGAGCCCTACTATTATTCCGCGCTTCATAAAAATCCATAACTTACGAGTGGACTTTGCTTCCGTTTCGTTCCAGCACGTTCCGCGCGAACAGAATAAGGGAGCGGATAAGGCGGTAAACCAAGAACTGGATAAGCACGCGGGTACGCATACACTGTTCAATTTGTGAGATATTTTCTCATTACAGGGTAATAAACCATGCGCAATTTTCGTATGGTTTATTTAGTTTTAGTGCTTGACAAATAATAAAAAAGATGCTACTGTTTTTATACCGAATAACTCGATCCGCGGAGCGGTAGAAACAGCGGTGACACAGTCAATACGACTGCCCAGCTAGCATGCCTGGGTGAGAAGCATGCTCAAAGGATACTCTACGGGGTACAGGTGTCCCTAGGTAATTGGCGTCGGAATAGCTCCCCCCGCATCTGACCAAATTATCATGGGCATTTTGCCCCTCTGATGAGATGCGACGATGTTAAGAAGGTTCTATAGCCGTCACCCCACACCGCCGTTCGCCCTCGGGAGTAATTCCTTGGGCGAACGGCGGTCATTTTTTTATTTCAATTTGTAACAATCATAAAACCGCCCTTTGGGGGCGGTTTTATGATTGTGTTCCCGCTACGATAAGCCGAATTCTGTATCCTGTCGGATGACAGGACGAGGACCATTTATCTGGACGCGTTGTTGCCAACACGCCTCAAGCGGCACTTCCCCATAAGAATGGAGACACGGCCTTGCACCGCGTGGGGTTTACCACGCTCCACTGTTGCCAGGGGAGCGAAGGAGATCTTACCTCCTACTTTTCACCTATCGCTCTGTCGAATGACAGGGCTGTTTTGTCTCTGTGGCACTTTCCCTATCTCGCCCGAAGGCGGACGGTTGGCGTTACCAACCACGCATGCGCCAATGCAAAGCATCGGCAGGTGTTCGGACTTTCCTCGAAGCGCCCAAGGGCGTTCCGCGGTCCTCTGTAGTGTGAACGGGTACATTATGACTCATGGGGGAAATATGTCAAGAAGATTCTAGCTGTACGGTTGAAAAAGGTTGCCCCATAGGGTTAGAATATACTATTCTGTCTTGAAAACCCCAGCATGAAACGAAGTGATATTCTATTTGGCATCGCACGTGTTCCCGTTGATTTTGTGTTGCTGAGCGCGGCGGCACTCTCCGCCTATGCTCTGCGCGTAAGTGATATGGTTTCGGGTATCCGTCCTGTTGGGTTTGAAATGTCCGTGGTGCAATTTGCTCCCCTTGCTTTTGGGGTTTCCGCGCTCTTGGTGGGCGTGATGGCATTGAGTGGCGCGTATACGCTGCGAACGGCAATCACGCTTCTGCGTGAAGTATCGCTCGTTGCTATTACGGTATCGCTTGCCATGATGGCGCTCATCGTTCTGCTCTTTTTGAGCTTAACCTCATTTGATTCTCGATTTATTGTTGTTGCCGGTTGGGTACTGGCAATTCTTTTTGTCTGTGTGGGACGTATTAGTGTTCGGGCGATGCGCTCATTCCTTTTGCGCACCTACGGTATCGGGCGTACGAACGTTTTGCTTATCGGATCGGGAGAAGAAATAGACAAAGCGAAACGCTACTTATCGGCGCTAGGAGGGAAGAGCGTGGCGTTGGCAGGGGAGATGCCCACTCCTCACCGCGAGCTTATTGAGCGCATTATTGCCTCCCGTCCCGTAGACCGAATTCTTATGGTGAATTCGTACCAACAGCGCGACGAGATAGTCCGCGTCATTGCCCTTTGTGAGGCACGGGGCATACAGTTTTCATACGTGCCCGATGTGTTTGGTTCGCTTTTGGTCGAGATGGATTTTGATGTCGCGCGTGGTATTGCTGTGGTTTCTCTTCGGCCCACGCCCCTTGATGGGTGGGGGAGCGTTGCCAAACGCACCGTAGATATACTGGGCGCGCTCGCGCTCTTCCTTGTTTTTTCTCCCGTATTTGCGGCGGTCGCCTTTGCCATTAAGTGGGAGAGCAAGGGGCCGGTTTTGGTTTCATTAACGCGGGTGAGCCGTGGAACAACATTCCGTCTTTTTAAATTTCGTTCAATGGTGGATGGCGCGCACGAGCTGAAGAGTTTATTGGCATCCTATAACGAACGCGCTGATGGTCCACTCTTTAAAATGACTGATGACCCACGTGTTACGCGTGTAGGTGCATTTTTGCGCAAGCGCAGGCTCGACGAGTTTCCCCAGCTTATTAATATCCTAAAGGGGGAGATGAGCCTCGTTGGCCCTCGTCCGCACGAACCGGAGGAGGTTGCCCAGTACGCGGACCAGCATAAAAAGGTGTTTGCCGTAAAATCCGGTATTACGGGTTTTGCGCAGGTAAACGGCGCACAGGACCTCGCCTTTGAGGAGGAGGTAAAATTAGACCGGTACTATATAGAACACTGGTCGCTCAAGCGCGATATCGCGATACTTTTAAAAACGCTATGGATATTCTTATTCTCGCCAAACGGCGTGTAGTGCTATGCGCATTGCACTGGTCCACGATTATTTAACGCAGTACGGCGGAGCCGAACGCGTACTCGAGGAATTAGCGCTCCTGTTTCCTGACGCGCCAATTTTTACGCTCCTGTACGATGAGGCCGCAACAGGGGGCGCGTTTGCGGACCGGGTTATTCACACTTCATTTCTGCAAAAGTTTCCTGGTATTCATTCCTGGTATCGGTTTTTCCCAGTACTCATGCCCCTGGCGATAGAACGGCTCAACCTTTCTGCGTACGATGTCGTTATTTCAAGTTCCTCAAGTTTCGCAAAAGGAGTTTTAACGCGTGAGGATGCTTTGCATATCTGCTACTGCCATACGCCTACGCGGTTCGCGTGGTTTGATTATAAAAAAATCGCGGGGCATTCGCTCTACCCGGGCTTCGTCGCACCTTTCGTGCCGCTCCTATTGCCCTATATCCGTTTATGGGATCGGATGGCGAGCGCTCGAGTTGATGTTTATGTGTGCAATTCCTACACCATTGCCGAGAAAATAAAGAAGTACTACCGCCGCACGGCCCGCGTTATCTACCCCCCCGTCAACACGAAACTTTTTGCCCCCGAAGGAACAGGCGAATATTTTTTGGTTGTGGGCCGCTTATTGCCATACAAGCGCTTTGATATCGCCGTTTCGGCTTGTACTGCGCTGGGGCTGCCCCTTACGGTTGTAGGGAGCGGTCCGGAGTTGGCGACATTGAAGCGTATCGCGGGGCCCACGGTGCGCTTTGTCGGCAATGTTTCTGACGCGCGTCTCGTTTCTCTCTATGCGCACGCGCACGCCCTACTATTCCCCCAGGAAGAGGATTTTGGAATCTCTGCGATAGAGAGCATGGCGAGTGGGCGCCCCGTTATCGCGTACCGAGCGGGAGGTGCGCGGGAGTATATTAAGGAAGGGAAGAATGGAATATTTTTTGATGAGCAGACGAGTGAAGGGTTGCAAGCCGCGCTTGCGCATTTTGCAACGATGACGTTTGACCCGTCTGTTATACGTCAGAGTGCGCTCATTTTTGACAGAGTCAATTTTCGCACGAGTATTAAAACTCTACTGGCTAGTACGCTCGCGACACGAAAAAAATGAGAATTGGCGTAGACATCCGTCCCCTGCTCGCGTCTCCGTACGGGGGAGTTGCCGAATATTGTAGGAATCTTCTTCCCGCCCTATTCGTCGCGGGGGCCGACCACGAGTTTGTTTTGTTTTCAAACTCATTTAAGGGCGTTTCACCGCCTCACGAATTACTATCTGCCCGCAACGTAACATGGCGGCCCTTCGGATATCCCAATAAACTTCTTTCTTTTACCACTCGTTTCGCTTCATTTCCGAAAGTAGACAAACTGGTGGGGGGAGTTGATGTTTGGTTCTCCCCCCATATGCTGCCCGCCCCTACCGGCAGGGGCGTTCCTCGCGTTACCACGTTCCACGACCTTTCCTTTGAACGATTTCCCTACTTTTTTGATATGCGCCGCCGCGTGTGGCATTCGTTTATCAACCCTCGTGCGCAGGCTCATGCGAGCTCGCGCATTATCGCGGTATCCGAAGCGACGCGCCAGGACATTATCGCCCTCTACGGCGTTGCTCCTTCCCGCGTGAAGGTAGTCTACCCGGGCGTACCATTTCATCCAGCCTCTAAGTCCCAGGATAGGCTTGAAGACTTTCCCTATATTTTATCGCTCTGCACACTCGAGCCGCGTAAAAATTTGGTGGCCGCAATTACCGCCTTTGAACGCGCTGCCCCAATCGTCAAGGGGCACCACCTAGTCATCGCGGGTCCGCGCGGCTGGAACTGGCGCGGGATTGAACGTGCTATTGCCGACAGCCCCTACCGTTCGCGTATCCATATACTGGGAGCCGTTTCTTCCTCTCGCGCTTCAGCCCTGTACGAACGCGCGTCCCTTTTTATCTACCCAAGTTTTTATGAAGGTTTTGGGTTCCCTCCGCTTGAGGCCATGGCACAGGGAGTTCCTGTTATTGCTTCAATGACAAGCTCTCTACCCGAAGTAGTAGGGGATGCCGGAGTACTGGTGGATCCTCACCGCGTGGATACCATCGCGCGGCTTATTGTTGAAATTTTAGGGGACACGCAGTTGAGTGATGAGCTATCACGACAAGGCCGTGAACGCGCTTCGCATTTTTCGTGGGAACGCGCGGCGCGCGAAACACTTGGCGTCCTTGAGGAGGCATTTCTTCAGAAGGAAGAATAGGAAGTGGGGATATCTCTGCCTCCAACGGCTTCGAACGGGGCGTGCTATACTTTAGGTAATGCCCGCAGAAAACGGTGGTATTGGTCGTGGATTTTCTATGCCGCGGAGACGTGGTGCTTTTTGGCGTTCGCTTATGCATGAAGAAGTAGTCGACTTGCGCTCCTTGGCTGCCCGCAAAGCTGGCATTTCCCAGTCGTTGGTAACCTTATCATCCGCGCCGGCAGTGCCGCCGCCAGCCGAAGAAAATGAAAATGACGTGCCAATACTCTTAAGCGCCTCCCGTTCCGAAGCGGCAACACTACGCACCTTAGCGTCCTTACCAGCTGAAGCGCTTCAGGACCCAGGGATTGCGAATGAAGAGCAGTTGCATGAGTACGCCGAGGCACTTCAGTTTTCTACCCAGAAGAAAGCAAGTGCCCAAGAAACGCACGTGGCTTCCGCACAGTCAGTTCCTTCTCATCCAAACACAGAAATTTCTTCACGCGAACTCGTCGAAGAACTTGCGCTCATTGAAGAACAAGACGAGGCGCTGGATCAAAGCGTTGCTCCCGCACTGCCCTTCGTGGAAGAGCTTCCTGTACCAGAGCGGGTTGTTCTTCCACTAGCACCGCGTACACAAGAGCCAATAGAATATCGGGAGCAATCGCAGGAGCGCGTGGAAGCGAAGCTGGCAAGTTTACCCTTTAATTCTTTCTACGACAGTTCTTTGCGCGATGAATTACATGCTAAGCGCAAGGGGCCATTTCGTAAAATCTTTTTAGTGGCATTCGCCGCGTTGCTACTTATTCCCGTGTCCGGAGCGGGGGTTTTCGCGATGCAAGGGGGCGCTATTCAAGAAGAGGCGCTCGCCAACGCGTACGCGGCCTACGAACATATGGAACGCGGCAAGACCGCGCTTTTGGCGCTTGACCATGCGACAGCTCGTACTGAATTTGACGAGGCATACAAAGCGTTTGAAGCGGCGGAAGGGGCGGCTGGCATTATGTCGCGCGGCACCTTGCGCGTTTCTACCTACCTACCTTTTGATACGAAGATTGCTTCGGCCGCGCGCTTACTGGAAGCGGGCAAGCGCTACGCGCAAGCGGGGGGCGAGGTTTCTTTGGCATTGGCGCAAGTTCGTTCCACGGAAACCGGGGAGGATGCGATCGCGCGCACCGACGCTATTGTTGAGGCTATTGGGCATCTTGATCGTGCGCGCAACCACTTTGAGCGCGCCAATACGGTGCTTGCGTATGTGCGCCCCGGCGACTTGCCGCAAGAATTCGCGGATGATTTCGCACTTATCCAGGAGCAGACGCATCAGGTTGAGCTTCTTTTAAATGAAGCGTATTCGTCGTTGCCGGCCGTACTTACGATGTTGGGGCACGAGGAGCCAAAGCGGTACCTCTTTCTCTTTGAAAACAATACCGAGCTGCGCGCTACGGGTGGTTTTATTGGAACCTACGGAACGCTTACGATGGATGATGGCGTAATGAAAGACCTCCTTATTAACGGTATTTATGATCCGGACGGACAACTTAAAGAAAAAGTTGTGCCGCCCGCACCTCTGCAGCACGTAACCCCCAACTGGGGCACGCGCGACTCCAATTGGTTCTTTGATTTTCCAACGTCCGCGCGCAAAGCAATGGACTTCTTTGAAAAAACCGGCAACGGGAAGGCGGACGGTGTTATTGCTCTTACCCCCTACGTCGTGCAGGAGTTGCTTCGCATCACTGGCCCCGTTGAGATGCCCGCCTACGGCGTGACGGTAACCTCAGATACATTCTTGGAAATTACGCAGGAAGAAGTTGAAGAAAATTACGATAAAGAATTAAACAAGCCAAAGCAGATACTGGCGGATATGGCGCCCATCCTCATTGAGCGCGCACTTTCGGGCGGGCACCAGGGTGAGTTACTTTCGGTGCTTACCAACGGATTGGAACAAAAGCACATTATGGTGTACGCGAATGATGCGGATACCCAGTGGTTCCTCCAGGCTCGCGGATGGGCGGGCCATGTGGACGTGCCCCAAGATTCTCCGACCACTATGAACGATTATTTGGCGGTGGTAGTGAGCAATATTGGGGGCGCCAAGACCGACCGCTACACCACAACCTCTGTTGATTCTACAACGCGCGTGGAGCAGGACGGTTCGCTTACCCGCACCGTATGGATTTCTCGCAAGCACACGGGAGGCAACACGTCGTACTGGTGGTATGATCGCGCCAATACGAGCTACCTGCGCGTGTACGTGCCTCAAGGCGCTCAACTGGTAGGTGCGAGTGGATTCTCGGGAGCCCCAACCGCGATTGCGACCGATTACGCAAAGGAGGGGTACCAGCGCGACGTTGATTTGTCGCGGGTTGAGGCAACGGCACGCGTGCACGAGGAAAGCGGTACCGACCAATTTGAGGAAACCGGACTCACGGTATTCGGAAACTGGATGATACTAAAACCCGGAGAAGAGCGCGTAGCCCACGTAACATATAAACTTCCGAAGGGTGTTGGAGACGAGACGAATGCATATTCGTTGCTTCTGCAGAAACAGCCGGGGTTGGAAGTGGGCTACTCGGGTGCCTTGGAGAGCGGGGCAGGGGCGCCTGCTTTCTCGGGATGCCGCCAAGAGGACGAATCGTTGCCAATGCCGCGGTTCCGTTTCGCGCAGGAAACCGACATAACAATCTCATGCGCCTTGCGTCGCTAATATGATATCTCTCCTCAATAGGGCAACGAATTCAATCGCGACGGCAGGCTGGATACTTTCGTTCTCGGCGCTAACAAGCGCTCTTTTAGGACTTGCCCGCACCCGTTTGCTATTGGATGTGTATGGCGTTGGTTTAGAAACTGACGTGTATAACGCGGCATTTCGTATTCCTGACCTCGTCTACAACCTTGCGATTAGCGGGGCTATATCGGCGGCGTTTATTCCTGTATTTGTTTCGTACTTTGCGCGCAACAAGAAAGACGCCTGGCGTCTCGCCCAATCATTTTTGTATATAGCCTTGGCAACGGTTGGGGTCCTTTCGGTGCTCTTGTTTTTTGCGATGCCCTATCTTATACCCTTGCTTGCCCCCGGTTTTTCAGATGAGGCCCGCGCGCAAACCGTCACACTGTCGCGTATTATGCTGGCGAGCCCAATTTTGCTAGGGGCGAGCGCGGTATTTTCCGGTATTTTACAATCACTGCGCAAGTTCATCGTGTACGCGCTTGCTCCGCTGTTTTATAACGCCGGACTTATCGTGGGTATCGTGGTATTTACTCGCTGGTGGGGAGTTGAAGGCTTGGCGTGGGGCGTGGTGCTGGGCGCGGCTCTGCACGCCATGGTACAGGCGCCATTCGCTTTTTCTTCGGGGTTTCGTTTGGGAGTGCCAACACTCCACCCTGCGGTATGGCGGGTCGCTAAATTGATGGTACCCCGCTCGTTGGCCCTTGGAGTAAGCCAGCTTAACTTGGTCGCGGTAACCGCCCTCGCCTCAACCGTCAGCACTGGAGCCATTACCATTTTTATGAATGCCAACAAGATTGAAACGCTCCTCACGGGTATCTTGGGCGTTTCTTTTGCGACAGCACTTTTCCCAGCGCTTTCGGAGGCCCTGGCCAAGAACGATGAGAAAGGATACCTTGATACGTTTTCAAAAACATTCCGAGGGGTGCTATTTCTCACGGTCCCTGCGAGTGCCCTCTTTTTCGTCCTTCGCGCCCAAATCGTCCGCGTTGCATATGGCACAAGCCAGGTAACATGGGAAGATACGCGCCTCATGGCCGCCTCACTCGGGTTGTTTGCCATCGGTTCGTTTGCGTACGCTCTCGTGCCAGTGGTGGCTCGCGCGTTCTACGCGCGTGAAGATACGGTCACGCCGGTACTGGCAAGTATTGTAGGTTTCATCGTCAACATTAGCTTGGCGCTCTGGCTTTTGCTGGACGTATTTGAAAATCCGCAGACGCGGATGCTCTTGGCGGGCGCCCTGCGCGTCAGCGACCTTCCCGATACCTCAATTCTTTCCCTGCCATTGGCGTTCTCGATTTCCGGCATCGTCATGTTGACGGTGTTGCTTGCCACATTCTTTGCATCCAAACGCAACCGCAGTATAGCGGGCGCCATCGCCTTTTCGTTTGTGCGGGTAAGCGTGGCCACGACCCTCGCCTCATCGGCGGCATGGATGTCCCTCTACTTCTTCGCGGCGGCAAGCCCTACCGATACCTTGGCGCGCCTGGCGCTGCAAGGGTTTTTGGCGACCATTGCCGCCTCATTGGTATACGTGAGTTTTGCGTACGTGGGACGTTTCCCCGAACTTGAAGTTTTGCGCGCGTTTGTATTCTCCAAGGTACGCCGAGCGCAGCTTCCCCAGGCGGCCACCACTGAGCCGGACCCAACCAGTGGAGGGCACAGCGCCGCGTAGTCCCTTATCTTGCTGGAGGGCTTTAGGTGGGGTATAATCGGTGCACTTTTCTATGGCACCACAACTGCGCAATTTTGCTATTTTAGCCCATATTGACCACGGTAAGTCCACGCTCGCGGACCGTTTTTTGGAAATTACCAACACCGTGGAGAGCCGCACAATGCGCGAGCAGTACTTGGATACGATGGACATTGAACGGGAGCGAGGTATCACCATCAAGATGCAGCCCGTAAAGATGAAGTACTCCCACGGCGGGCAGGATTTTATCTTTAACCTTATTGATACCCCGGGGCACGTTGATTTTTCGTACGAAGTATCCCGTGCGCTTGTCGCGGTAGAAGGGGGTCTTCTGTTGGTAGACGCGACCAGCGGCGTGCAAGCACAAACCGTGGCGCACCTGCAGACCGCCATCGCCGAGGGTTTGGTTATTATTCCCGTCATCAACAAAATTGACCTCCCGCAGTCAAACGCGGATGCGGTAGAGGAAGAAATTCTATCATTGTTGGCGATGCTTGATTACGAACCTCCCGTTATCCGTCGCATTTCGGCAAAAACAGGAGAGGGGGTGGAGCAACTCCTCGCCGATATTATTGAATACGTACCCGCGCCCGCTCGTGAGGTGGACAAAGCTCCCCGCGCACTTATTTTCGATTCTTTGTACGACGACTACCGTGGCGTAATTACCCACGTGCGCATTATGGAGGGAGTGTTGCGTGAAGGTGACAAGCTGCGCTTTATGGTGTCCGAGTCCGATGGCGAGGCAAAGGAGGTCGGGTATTTTGCCCCGAAGCTTGTGCGCTCCGGTACGCTTGAGGCCGGAGACATTGGTTATATCGCGAGTGGCCTGAAGCGTGTTGATATGGCCCGCATTGGAGATACGATTACGCTCTCCGACCCGCGTCTTGCCGCTACCGAAGCCATTGGCGGGTACCGTTCCCCTCAACCACTGGTATTTTCAACCATCTTTCCGCGTTCAGAGAGTAGTTATGAAGAACTGAAAGATGCATTTGGTAAGTTAAAGTTGAATGATGCCTCCCTCTTCTACGAGCCGGAGTATTCGCAGGTACTGGGGCGCGGGTTGAAGGTTGGGTTTTTGGGAATGTTGCATATGGAGATTATTTTAGAGCGGGTACGCCGCGAGTATGGTCTTGAGCTGATTATCACCGCCCCTTCGGTCGCGTATGAGGTTACCCTGACTAACGGAGAGGTAAAAATGGTGTTTAACCCGGCGCAGTACCCCGACCCCGGTTCTATTCGCACCACGCAGGAGCCGTGGGCGCACGTGGAGATTATTGTGCCCACCTCCCACCTCAACAGCGCGATGAGTTTGTTGAAAGGAATTCGTGGCGAGTACAAAGATACCGAATATTTAGGAATGGACAGGGTACGCTTGCACTATGAGTGTCCGCTCGCCGATATTATTTCCGATTTTTATGACAGCCTTAAAAACGTAACGTCGGGTTTCGGCTCGCTCTCGTATGAACTTATTGGGTACCGGCCCGCGGACGTGGTGAAGATGGATATCTTGTTGGCCGAAGAGCCCGTGGAGGCGTTGAGCCGTTTCGTGCCCCGTGAAGCGGCGGAGGAAGCGGGCCGCCGTATTGTTGAAAAAATTAAAGGCATTATTCCGGCCGAACAGTTTGCCGTTGCCATACAAGCGGCTATTGGAGGCAAGGTTATCGCGCGCGAAACAAAATCAGCGATGCGAAAGAATGTAACTGCGGGTTTGTACGGCGGTGACTTTTCGCGCAAGAAGAAGCAGCTGGAGAAGCAGAAGAAAGGAAAAAAGCGCCTCAAAGAGTTTGGGCGCGTGCAGTTGGATAGCGATACCCTGATGAAGCTATTCCGGTAGGGTATACTAAGAAAAGAGAGGGGCGAGCAACATGAGCACCATTGATCCAGTGACAAAGACAACGAGTGCGAGGCGCAAAGCCGCCATCAATTTCTGGTTTTTCTGCAGAAAAGAAATCATATGGGGTAAGTATAGCATTTTTTGTGAGTGAGTATTTATTTTTGATATGCGCGCAATCCTTTCTTCACCCATAACAGCAGTAGGCCTCATTGTTGTAGCTGTTTTGTTGGTGTTTGGGCTTGCCAAGAATTTGCAGCACCTCAGCACTAAGGGCGACCAAGCGGACTCATTGGAGGCGCGTTTGAGCGCGCTTCAAGAGGAGAATAAGAAGTTGGAGAACGATATCGTTACCTTTTCTACCGAGGAGGCGCTTGAAATGGAAGCTCGCAAGCGCTTGAATCTTAAGAAGGAAGGGGAGGAGGTAGTTGTTATCGTTCCGAAAGAGGGGCAGCCGTATGAGCCTTTGAGTGATGCGGAGTTTTTAAAGCTGTATAATCAGAAGTCACAGCCCGTCGCACGCAGCGATGGACACGAAGGATTTGATGTCTTACAATGGGTTCGTTCCGCGCTTTCGAATGTACTAGAAGGGAGGGAAGAGGTAATAGAGTAGCTTTTCTTGCGCTGTGCGCTTCGTAGCTTTAGCGAAGAAGCGGGATTAGTACAGTGGTAGTACGCTTGCTTCCCAAGCAAGAGACGCCAGTTCAATTCTGGTATCCCGCTCATTTTGTAAAAAGCCCCGATATTATTGGGGGCTTTTTACTGCTTTTTATACTGGACATCATAGGGTATTTGTGGTATTTTATTGTTGCTTTAAAACGATGTATACGAGGGGAGCTCTTTATGTGGGTTGTCGGGTACGGGAGCACGCTATCCATCGGATCGCTTGCCCAAACAGATCGTTCATTCGCGAATAGCCCCCTTCTCCCCGTTCGGATTGAAGGGTGGGAGCGTTTGTTCTGCGTCCCTTCCAAAACATGGGGTGGCAAGGTACTGGGGGTACGAACCGCTCCTAGCCCGAGCTGGTTCAACGGCGTCCTCATCCATGTTCCGGATGAGGCGGCGCTGGAGAGGTTCGACAGACGCGAGGGCAACTACGAGCGCGTTCAGCTTCCGTCCGAGGCGGTCAACCCATACTACCAGCTCGAAGATCGAGAGCAAGAGCGTGTTCGGCAGGAACCGATCTATCTCTACGTACCCAGGGAAGAGAGGGTCTCCTTCGATGGCTCCCTAAGTATGGGTTACCTGCGAGTGTGCGCTTCAGGCGCGCACAATTTCGGAGACGATTTTTTCTGGGAGTTCCTGGAAACTACTCTCCTTGGCGCAGGACCCAATGCGCTCGCCGCAGTGCGAGGCCTGCCGAAGTTTCGGGAAGTGCTTCAGCTCTATTTGGGGTAGTGCTCCTTGAGCCGCGTTCACCTTCGGGTGGGCGCGGCTTCTTATTTTAAAAGAAAACACCACGCGGAACGTGGTGTTTTGGGTGCTTGGGAGGGGGTCGCGGGGATCGTGCCCCCTCCCAAGCGGAAGATCAGCAAGGCACCTCAGTGGTGCCTACCGACCTCGCGTCGCGCGCCGCGCGCCAGCTACGTAGCTACTCATCCGGGCCTCCTTCCTTTTTCTTCCCGGGTTGGTCTTGGTGCCGCGTTTTATGTGTCCATGGGGCGCGCAACCGCTGCGCGCCCCATGGACACGGCGGGAGGGGCTTACGGCTCGCGCGTGGCGATTCGGGCGCCGGCAACGAGCGCGGCTGCCGCGATGCCCATCATGCCCATCATCAGCGCGAGTGCGGGAGTAATCGTCCCCTTGCTCTTGAGCAGCCCTGCATTCCCGGCCTGTGGCGGCTTTGGGGGAGGCTGTTTCTCGGCGGTTTGCGCCGGAACGGATTCAGCATCAGTCGTTTGAGTCGGTGCGACGGCAATGGTCGCATTATCCTCATCAGCAACCGAATTGATGAACACACCCAGGCTGAAGACGATGAGAAGTGCCAGGATGCTTGCCAGAGCTCCTAGCGACGTAATCGATAGGAGCCTTCTGCGAAGTTTCATGCAACCCCTCTTCCCTTCGGAGGTCCGCGTGGATTGAAGAACGATGAAGGAGTGTGAATGACATCACCCCCTTTCCTGGTTCAAGCTTACGCTTTCTTCATTATTTTTTCAACGGGGGACCGAGTACCCCCAGAAACGCTCCTCAATGAATTCATCCCCTTGCGGGTAACGCATCCGCAATGTTTTTTTTGTGGTTTCCGTTGCGTTTAAAGGAATGATGACCGCAGGCGTCTGCAGGGCAAAGGGTAACTCTTCCATAGTGAGGTAGTGGGAGTTTGTTAATCCACGCCTGCTCGTTTGCTGGATGAAGATGGTGGTTTGGGCGGGCATGGCAAGCAGAGGCGTATTTCCATCGCGCACGGCCGCCGGATAGGTAACGGCAACGCCCCCTACATTCTCGATAATGTAGGCGTGCGTTCCGTATTCCAAGTCATTAACGTATTTACCCATCGTCACGTACGGAGCGCTGAAGGCATCTGCTACCGCCGGGTTTTTGCCCCAGGTAATAAAGTAGTTATTGAATTGGAATGAAGCGAGCGCGAGCAGCGCCATGACGCAGGCGATAATGCCAAAAGGCCACACGCTGCCGCGGTGGTACTGTTTGGGAAATACGAGGCGTACAAGTAAGAGGAATCCAAAAGCCGCGTACAGGTACACCACTGGAATAACGCCAATAGCGCGCAGGGCATGGGGCGCCCCTTCGGTCGTAAGAAATGCTGGGGCGAGCAGCGCCACAAACCACAGGGCGAGTGCTCCCTGGGCGATAACGAGGGACCAGTTGCGGTAGCGGAGTCCTTCGTAGGTGGTCCAGAGTGCGTAGAGGATGCCAAAGAGGAAAAGAATAGCGATGGGCCAGAGGAGCTGCGCCTCTCCCGCCACGTTATGGCGCCAGTTGTTGTCGCCCATAAAGAAGAACATCTGCAGGTGCAGGCTGATACTAGAAAGAAGTGCAGTAAAGGGTTGTGGGGCGTCAAATACGGAAATGCCACCCGAACGGGATGTGAAGGTGCCTGGGTTGGTAGCGAAGAAAAAAGCGATGGGAGCTACGGTTGCCGCAAATACCGCCGCCCCGATGTCCCACTTCCAGCATCCATCCGTTATGTACATGCGTTTCAACCACCCTGCTGTTTTGAATGGAGGATTTTGAAAAAAGTAGAGGATAAACGTTGCCCCGATGACGAACAGGGGGATGACAATGGAAACACGAAAGGCGATGTAGGTATAGAAACCGATGCCCCACAGAAACGCGGCGGCACTAATAGAGAGCAGGTTGCGGGTGCGCGCGGCGTGGAAGGTAAATGCCATTGCCGCGGCCAGAAGGAACGGCACGAAAATAGCACGGAAAGCGATACGAGAAAAGTTGATGTGCCAAAAGCTGAAGGCGACAAAACCAGAGGCAAGCAGTGCGGCCGCACTCACCGCAAAGTGCGAAAATTGAAGGCGCACCGAAGCGTTCATGTCGCGTTGTGCGTAGAGGAAGAATTGCTTGGTGAGCGCGTAGACGGCAACAATGGTAAGGGTGCCGATAATGGCGCTAGGCAACTTGAGTGAGGCAACAGAAACCCCGAACCACTTGAATGCTAAAGCAATGAGCCAGAGGAATAATCCCTCGCGGCCGTTATTTTCCGGGTAGAAGAGTGGGTAGGTGCCACTTTGCAGAGAAACCAAAACATCGTTCGCATTCTTTGCCTCGTCTGGGTACACCCCAGGCGGGATTTCTCCCATTTGCCAGAAGCGTAAAAATGCCCCGCCTGCGACGATAAGAAGAAGGATAAGCAGGGGCCAATGGTTGCGGAGTAACTTCATCGTATTCATAATACCACGCGAGCTGTGCTCTTTTCTGTCCCCAGGTTGCGTGGTATAACAATGGTGCCCGCCATAGGCGGGCGCTGAATTTCGTACTCAATCGCTTCGCTCTTGAACGAAATTCGCGCCACCTTAGCTCAGTTGGTAGAGCAATACTTTCGTAAAGTAGAGGTCCGGAGTTCGACTCTCCGAGGTGGCTCATCGCATCAAGTAATTTCTGCCGCCTTCGATCCTGCCAAGACAGAACCGAATAGTAGCTTCAATACTTGCTGCTCTCCCCACCCCTGCGGGGCGGGGACCCCGAAAGGGGGAATGCAAGAATATGAATACCCTTCGCGACCAGCTTCAAGAACTCCGTAAGAAGGTCCTCGCTGTTGAGGGCCGGCTTTGACATCCCCACCCTTTCAGGGGAATTAGCGGATTTAAAAAAACTATCAGGGAGCACTTCATTCTGGGATAACCCCCAGGAGGCTTCTCGCGTCCAACAGCGCGTTGCGATCTTGGAAGAAGAAGTTGGGTTGTGGCGCGGCATGCGTGAACAAATAAATGAATTGGAGGAGCTTTCGCACCTGGCTGAAGACGACCCCGCGCTCCAGCAAGAAATAGAGGCGCGCTTTAACGCGCTTGCGGACCAGTATGACCGCGAAGAATATCGTATCTTTTTAGGCGCTCCGTACGACAAGAATAACGCGTACCTCTCTATCTATAGTGGAGCGGGTGGCGCCGATGCGGCCGATTGGGCTGGGATGTTGCTTCGTATGTACCAGCGCTACGGGGAACGCAAGGGCTGGAAGGTATCACTTGAAGATGTTTCGTATGCGGAAGGAGGCGGCGTGAAGGAGGCGACGCTGTTTTTTGAAGCGCCCTACGCATTTGGATTTTTGAAGGGAGAGGCGGGCGTGCACCGCTTGGTGCGTATTTCCCCATTCTCTTCGGCGGACTTGCGCCATACGTCATTTGCGCTTGTGGACCTGACCCCCCAAATTGATAGGAGTATTAATTTGGATATCCCTGAAGACGATTTGCGGATTGACCTGTTTCGGGCATCTGGCCCGGGCGGACAGAACGTGAACAAACGCGAAAGCGCGGTTCGGGTAACGCACATTCCTACTGGTATTTCTGCCGCCAGCCAGAGCGAGCGCAACCAAGCCGTGAACAAGGAACGCGCCATGTCGTTGTTGCGCTCAAAGTTGTATATGGTAAAACTAAAGGAGCAGAAAGAAACGCTGGCTGAGCTAAAAGGCGCTGTACTTTCGGCTGAATGGGGCAACCAAATTCGCTCGTACGTGTTGCATCCCTATCAGATGGTAAAAGACCATCGCACCAACAGTGAGACATCGAACACCGAAGCGGTTCTGGACGGCGACTTAGATATTTTTATTGACTCGTACCTTCGCCAGTCCCCCTAATGCTATGTTAATTTTTCAGGACGTTTCTAAGGAATACGGAAAATTTAAAGCTCTCAATAATATCTCCTTTCGCGTCGGCGAAGGAGAATTCGTTTCGCTCGTTGGGCGGAGTGGCGCGGGTAAATCCACGCTTTTAAAATTATTGTTGCGCGAAGAACAGCCCACGAATGGAAAGGTATTTTTCCAGGGTATTGATATCGGCACGTTTGAGGATGGCGAACTGCCTCTGTACCGCCGTCGTATCGCTTCGGTATTTCAGGACTTCAAGCTCCTACCTTCAAAAAATGTGTTTGAGAACGTAGCCTTCGCTATGGAGGCGGCAGGCAAGTCCAAGGAAGAAATCGCCGAGGACGTTCCCCAGGCTCTGGACATTGTAGGGCTCAAGGGTAAGGAAGATTTATTTCCCGAGCAGCTATCGGGCGGGGAGAAGCAGCGTGTTTCTATTGCTCGTGCGCTCGTGCAGCGCCCCGAAGTACTGCTTGCTGACGAGCCTACGGGGAACTTGGATCCGATCCACGCATGGGATATCATTAACTTACTGGTAAAGATTAACGAATTGGGCACGGCAGTTATTCTTGCAACCCATTCCCAGGAAGTCGTAAACGCCCTGAAGCGTCGCGTAATCACGCTCGCGGATGGGGCGGTCATTGAAGACGAAGAAAAGGGAAGTTACAAAGTTCAGTAATAAATGTGAACCCTTCAGCGTCGTGGAATACTCCGCTTCGCTGAGAATAATGGTATGTGGATTAATTTTTCACGCATCGCACAAAATAGCTGGAAGAGCTTTACCCGCAACTTGTGGTTGTCTTTGGCGACCTTTGGCATGATGGCCCTCGCCCTTTCCATTATTGGTTTTCTAGTGCTCTTTAACGCGTCAGTAAACGTATTCGCTGAAGGCCTCCGCAACCGCGTAGATGTAAGCGTGTACTTTGACACCAATGCCAGCGAGCAGGACATTATGGCGGTAAAGCAAGAAATCGAACGCCGTCCCGAGGTGCGCGAAGTTAGTTACGTATCGCGCGACGAGGCGCTGGACACGTTCCGGCAGGAGAATGCAAACAACGAGGTCCTCCTTGAATCATTGCAGGAGCTGGAAAACAACCCCCTGCAGGCCTCTCTTGGTATCCGCGTTTTCAATATTAAGGACTTCCCGACGGTGCAGGCGGCTGTACAGAGTTCTCCCAATGCCTCACTCATCGACAAAATTAACTACCAGGAGAACGAGTTTATCATCAACCGCATCAACGACATCGCCTCTAACATTAGTACGGCAGGCGCCATATTTACCATTGCTCTAGGTATTTTCGTTTTCTTGGTAACGTATAACACCATTCGCCTCGCCATCTACACCGCTCGGGACGAAATCCATATTATGAAGTTGGTTGGTGCGTCCAACTGGTTTGTGCGCGGCCCCTTCATTCTGACGGGAGCTCTCTACGGCATTGTTTCCTCAATTATAACGATTGTATTCTTGGTGGGGGCGACATGGCTCTTAGGAGAACGAGTTCCGCTGGTATTTGCTGAAATCGATTTGTTCGGATACCTGCTTAGCAACTTTGTGTGGGTGTTCCTGATGCTACTCTCAATCGGGTTGATGCTCGGAATGCTATCTTCCTATGTTGCAGTGCGCCGCTACTTAAGAGTATAGTCCCTCACCCTTGGAAGAAGGAGGGGGGAGGAGTATAGTGAAAAGAAGGAGTTAATTATTGCAGAATTTTACGATTAATACCTTGAATGCGCGACTGCAGTGCAGTCGTTCTTCCAAGGGTGAGGGATGAAAGATTGGCCTAAATTAGTATTCACAATCGCCATTGCAATCGTATTTGTGGTAAGTACCTTTGTCGCTCTCTTTGGTGCGGGCTCCATGTTGAACGCGACACTGCGTACGTACGTATTTAAAGTTGAAGAATGTATATACCGACCTGTTGCCGCTCCCATTGAGTCCGAAAAGACTGTGGTAGAGGAGCCGCAAGAAGAATGTAAGGTTAATTCCAACAATGCCAAGGGAAATATCGCTGATGGACTTGGCATGTTTATCCTCGCCGCGCCGCTCGCACTCGTCAGTTTTTGGCAGACGCGGCGGACGGTGAAAGAGTAGAAGATATATAGATGTCGGTCCTGCTACGCTAAAGCTTTGCAGGACAAGGGCTTGGGAACCCACATAAAAACACCGCGCTAGCGCGGTGTTTTTATGTGGGAACACGAAAATCTTTTAATGCGGGTAAAATTATGCTATGCTTGCCCAGGTGTGCGCAGCCCAAATATAGCGTATTCTCGCTGGGCAACTCTCTTATTAATGTAAATTTTTCGTATGGATGTTTTTGCTGTTGCTGGAGTTATCATTTTCGGCTTGGGCTACCTTTCAATTGCACTTGAGCATAAATTAAACACCAATAAGGCGGCCGTTGCCCTGGCAATGGGCGCGACGCTCTGGATTCTTGCCGCGCTCTCTGGAATAGAAGTGGAGCATGCGCTCGCTGAAGCGGGCTCAGAAATTTTTGCCATCATCATTTTCTTGCTTTCCGCGATGACTTTGGTGGAAGTTCTTGTCCACTACAACTTCTTCGATAGTATCCGGCAGGCATTGTTCCGAATGAAGCTAGGAGATAGGGCACAGTTTGCTATTTTGGTGGTTATTACTTTCTTTGCCTCGTCCATCCTAGACAACCTCACGGCGACAATTGTTATGATTCAAATTTCAAGGAATTTCTTCAAGGGAAACAATCTCCTGGTAATGGTTGCCGGCATTGTGCTTATGGCAAACGCCGGAGGCGCGTGGTCCCCAATTGGAGATGTTACCACCATCATGTTATGGCTTGGTGACAAGTTCTCGGCGACCCAAATAATGGTGGAGGGAATTTTACCCGCCCTTTCCTTTATGGGAATTGCTACGCTACTCCTTGCCCACCAGATTAAAACAGACACTAAGGATACTCTAGAAGCGGTAGAAATTTCATTTACGCGAAGTGAAAAGGTTGTTATCGCCGCCGCGCTAGGGAGCTTCTCGTTGCCGGTTATTATGAACCTGGTTGGGCTCCCTCCGTACTTGGGGTTACTGCTGGGCTTGGGTCTCGTATGGATGCTTGTGGAATTGCTTCGCTCGCGTTCTTCACATATGACCCACATGGAAGCAAATATTGAGCGCTTATTGCAGAAGACAGACCTTGCTTCCATTAAATTTTTTGCGGGTATTCTTCTTGCGGTATCCGCACTACATGCGTTTGGAATCCTGCACGCCTTATCAACCATTTTGCTTGGAGCAGAACAGACAATTGATAGGGTTATTATTGGGAACGTAGCACTCGGATTTCTTTCTTCCGTATTGGACAACGTGCCCCTTACCGCGATGGCGATGAATATTATAGCCCTTCCCGATCCGTCTATTTGGGTACTTCTCGCTTTGTCTGTTGGTATCGGGGGCTCGTTCTTAGTCATCGGTAGCGCCGCGGGTGTTGTTGCAATGGGCATGGTGAAAGAACTTACCTTTGGTCGTTATATGCAGATAGCAACCGTTCCAGCTGTCATTGCATTCATGGCATGCATCGGTGTGTGGTACGCGCAGTATGTGTTGTTCTTCGCTGGGTAGAGATAACCTTATACAGAATACAAAACACCCCATTTAGGGGTGTTTTGTATACTCAGCTGCCAGGCAGGGATTCGCCGTCAAGTTGCTAAGCTCGAAGACTCGCTAAGCACTTCCTGGCCGGGCTCGCCCCGCTTTTCATATAATAAGATTAAGGAATAGCGGGACTCCGCCTTTCGAATCCCTGCCAATGAACAAAGCTTAACCAAACAAAAAGAACCCCATTCAAGGGGTTCTTTTTGTTTGGTTAGATAGCTGCCAGGCAGGGATTCGAACCCCAATACCATGCTCCAGAGGCATGTGTCCTACCATTAGACGACCTGGCAATTCAAAGAAAAGAGCCCTGCGGCTCGTGTTGATAGTACAATATTTTAGGTACTTCGTAAAGCAAACGGCGCGTCATTTCTGACGCGCCGCTAGGTGCTTGGGGAGATGCGGATTAGGCTCTCCTTCCGTCTGGGCGGATGTGGAATGTCTCATCCAGGTACCCGAGTTGTTCCTTGAAGAGCTGTGAGGCGATCTCACTCTCCCGCACGGGAATCCGTACGGGGGCGATGATGCCATACTGTGGGTGGACGAAGAACGGCCCCACCCAGAAGAATTCTCGCTCGTAGAGAGGGTATCCCGTTTCGGCTTGCAGGTGGAGCATTCGCCCTGTCTGCTCGTCCACGGCGGAAACGAATCCGTGCGATCCGCTTCCCTCAACAATCTTGAACCGAGTGGCAGCTACCACCTTCCCACCAGCCTTTCTTGGGGAGAAAGGAATACTGTTTACTATATATATTATACCATCTAATATAGATTATTGTCAATAACCGATAACGGAGTACGCCTTGATTTTTTCGCAGTAGTGTGGTTTATTTATTGTGAATGGAGGTCCGCGATGTTCATTGCGTGGTTTGCCAACCGGACCTTTTCCGGTCCAATCTCCTGGCATGAATTGTTCTGTGCGGTAGTGCTGATATCCGGCATCCGCCCCGCGGCAGAATGGTTCGTCGCTCAGTACTTCATCCTTTCTGTTCGTTGGTATGCACAACGAGCGGTATGGAAATTTCTGTCCGGAGATTTCCAGGCGGCACAGCACTTTAGCAGAAAGGCGGTTCTTGCGACAACGCACACGAGCATTTCGTCCCGCGAGGTTGTCGCTATCCTCCTCTTCGTGCACGGAAGGTACGAGGATGCCGCGAAAGTCATTGGGAGAGCGGTTGAAGATGATTTCAAGGCGAATACTGCTGCGAGAAGATTCTTTGAGCGCGTAGGGCTTTTCTATCCGACAGGCCCTTGGGGCCCCGACTAACCATCGGGGCCGCCTCTTTTATCGCCCTTCTTTTTCTGCTATCAATAAGGAAAGCAGTAACTAATTTTATAGTATGGATTTGTCTAAAGTATCCAGCGGAAAAGATTTTCCAAACGAAGTAAACGTTGTTGTGGAGGTTCCTGCCGGTTCGCCGGTAAAGTATGAGTTTGATAAGGAATCGGGTTTCGTGATGGTTGACCGTTTTATGTACACGGCGATGGCGTACCCGTTTAACTACGGATTTGTACCCCATACCCACGCCGACGATGGTGATCCGGTAGACGTACTCGTGCTATCAAGCCACCCGGTGCAGTCAGGCAGCGTGATTGCGGCGCGCCCCATCGGAGTCTTGGAAATGGAAGACGAAGCGGGCATCGACCACAAGGTGCTGGCGGTTCCTACCAAAAAGATTGATCCGTTTTTCGCCACTATTGAAGATATTGCAGACCTGAACGAAACGCTCCTTGCGCAAATCAAGCATTTCTTTGAGCACTATAAGGAGCTTGAGCCCAACAAGTGGGTAAAGGTAAAAGAGTTCCACGGGCGCGAGCGTGCACTTGAGGATATCAAGAGTTCACAGGAATAGACAAAAGTGCCCCTTCGGGGGCACTTTTTGGTATAGTAGAGGCATGAAACCAATTCGGGTTATGGCGTTTGGAACCTTTGACCTCCTGCACGAGGGGCATCGGGCGTATTTGGTGCAAGCGGCCTCTTTGGGTAGTGAGCTTTTCGTATGCGTTGCCGCTGACCAGGCCGTGGAGTGGGTCAAGGGGAGGAAACCTCAGCAAAACGAGAATGAGCGCCTTGCTGCCATCCTGGGAGTATCTGGCATTACCCGCGCCTTCATTGGGGAGCCAATGCATAGCCGCGATGACTACTTGAGTCCGTTGCGCGAGCACGCGCCCGATATAATTTGTTTAGGGTATGACCAGGCATTGGAAGTTTCCGACTGGCTTGCCGCCGCGGTGAAGGATTTGCCAAACGTGCCACGCATCGTTCGGGCTAGCGCATACAAACCCGAAATTTTTAAGACGAGCTTATTGGTAGGTAAATCTATTCTATGAAAATAAAACCCTATCGCTGGTACTTTCGTTTGCCCGATCTTTTCCTGGCACCAATTATGTGGGCTTTTTCTGGTTTTGCATTTGAGTTGCCGCAAGAAAGTCATAAGTGGCACAATAAAATTCTTTCTCCCGAAGAAGTAAGTATTCTTGATGTGTCACGAATGCTTCTTGTTGACGGAACGGATTCTTCTCGATGGACGCACGGGAGTTATGGTATGCTTCACCTCCCCCTTTTAGGAGGGTGGAGAGACTATATTATTCTTGAGGTAGAGGGTGATCCGAAGTATTGGCATGTCGGATGGCTTTCTGGACTGAATTCTGGCATGGTTCAGCGCCTGCCTATTTACGGGAAACGGATAAAAATGTTTCGTGGGTTAAAGGGGGATGGTGTACGATTTTTTGCGATAGATAATTTGGGCAACCAGATTTTATTGCGCAAGGTTGATGAGGGTCGCTTAGGTGATAGCCGACATCGGACTGTGCGTCTTTTCTAGATTTTTATGTCAGAACCACTCGCAAACAGCATACGCCCAACCACACTCAAAGAGTTTGTGGGGCAGGAGCACCTCGTAGGCGCCGACAACCCTTCGACAGGACTCAGGGCGGGTCCCCTGCGTATTGCGATTGAACAGAAGCACCTTTTCTCGTTTATTCTGTGGGGGCCTCCCGGTGTGGGCAAAACGACCCTCGCGCGCATCTACGCAAACGCGCTCGATGCTAAATTGTACGAGCTGTCGGCAGTTTCGGCTGGCAAGGAAGATATCCGCGTTATTTTGCGCGATGATGCGGCGGGGCGGCCGAAGGTTTTGTTTCTGGATGAAATTCACCGATTTAATAAAAGCCAGCAAGATTTTCTGCTTCCGTATGTAGAGAGCGGGGAGCTGTCGCTCATTGGGGCCACGACCGAAAACCCCAGTTTTGAAGTTATTGCCCCGCTGTTGTCCCGCTGCCGCGTATTCGTGCTGAATGAGCTTACAGAAGATGATATGCGCAAGGTTATCAAGCGCACAAAGATGAAGTTGGATAAGGCGGCAACCGACTGGCTGGTCGCCATGGCAAACGGCGATGCGCGCGCGGCCATTTCAATGCTGGAAAATACCCAGCACCTGTACGGAAAAATTACGGTAGACACACTCAAAGACACCTTGCAGTCAAAGCACCTGCGCTACGACAAGAAGGGCGAGGAGCACTACAACACCATTAGTGCGTTTATAAAAAGTATGCGCGCTTCACAACCCGATGCGGCACTCTACTATTTGGCACGCATGATTGATTCGGGTGAAGATCCTAAGTTTATTGCCCGGCGTATGGTGATATTCGCGAGCGAAGATATTGGTATGGCACAGCCTACGGCGCTTGTAGTTGCCAATGAGGTGTTTCGGGCTGTAGAAACCATTGGACTTCCCGAGTGCGCGATTAACCTGGCGCATGGGGTTGTCTATTTGTGTGAATCAAAGAAAGATCGCCGAGCGTACGATGGTATTATGGCGGCCTTGGAAGACGTGAAGAAACTGGGCAACCTGCCCATCCCACTAAAGGTGCGCAACGCGCCCACCAAATTAATGAAAGAATTGGGGTATAGTAAGGGGTATGAGAAGTATACGAAGGATGATTTCCTCCCCGAGAAACTTAGGGGGAAAACCTACTTTAAACGATAAGGTATGAAGAAAGGCGCGCGATTCTATCCACCCCGTTCTCTATGATTGCAAAAGTGTATTGGGTAATCCTTGACGAATTCGTAGTTGGGGGTATTATTATTTCCGGAGTAATCGGCGGGTAGTTGAAAGGGGTGTTCGTGGAGCACGGTGGCATCGTTTGGCCCGCTTACTGGGGCATATTATTGATCACGGGTCTCATCGGTGGGGGCATCGCCCGCCACTGGAAGCAACCGGAGGTGCTTGGGTATCTTGGAGCTGGCATCGGCCTCTCCGCTCTCGCCTTCTTCGGGGTGAGCTTCGTGGATTCAATGCGCCATGATAAATTCATGGCGGGTATTGCCGAATTGGGCGCCATTCTCCTGCTGTTCATGGTGGGGCTGGAATCCAATATCGGCGCGATGATGAAGGTGGGGATAAACTCCCTGCTGGTTGCTATGCTTGGCGCGGCAACCCCCTTCCTTCTGGGCTGGCTCGTACTCAGTCCGATTTTCTTTCCGGAAGCAACGCTTGCCGGGCACCTGTTTATGGGTGCCGCCCTCGTGGCAACGAGCGTCGGCATTACCGCACTCGTCCTGCAAGGGATGGGCATCAGCGGATTGCGTCCTGGACAAATTGTCCTGGGGGCAGCTGTCATCGACGATGTCATCGGTCTGCTGGTGTTGGCAGTGGTTGCGCCAATCGCGGGCGGGGAAACGGTGAGCGCGATGTTCATCGTTCTTCTGACCATCAAAGCGATTACATTCTTGGGCGTCTCGGTGCTCTTGGGCAGGGTGTTTGCCGAACCCATCTCTCGATTCCTCTCGCGTATCCATCCGGGGGAGGAAATGAAGGTTGGTATGGCGTTTGCCTTTGCGCTCGCGTTCGCGTATCTGTCGCACAAGCTTGTAGGTCTGGCCCCCATTGTGGGCGCTTTCGCGGCCGGACTCGTGCTGGATGCGGTGCACTTCTCGTCGTTTGAGAAGCCGGATGTTGCAACGCGCCTTCGCGCGGTACTCGGTCGGGACTACTTGCGGAGTGAGCCCGACGTGGAGAAAATCATCCACGAACACGAGCACGGGCACGTGGAAGATGTCATGAAGTCAGCATCTATCTTTTTCGTCCCCGTCTTTTTCGCCTACACGGGCTTGCAGATTGACTTCGCATCGTTCTTGAACCTCGCGTTGTATCCCGCCGCGCTGGCCATCACGGTTGTCGCGATTCTCTGCAAGGTATTGGCGGGTGTCGCGGGCCGTGGCAGTTTCAATGAGCGGTTGCTCGTTGGCGTTTCCATGGTGCCACGCGGAGAAGTGGGGCTCATTTTCGCTTCGATTGGCCTTGCCGCTTCCGCGCTTGGCGGAGAGATGTTCTCCACGATTCTCATTGTGGTGGCACTCACCACATTCGTGGCTCCTCCGCTCATCAAGATAGCAAGTGCTCGCTACCTGCGCGAGCAGGAGTGGGAACTTCCGACGGTGGAGCCCGAAAAACAACTCATTCATTAGGCAAGGTGGTGAAACACCGAAGCCCGGACACATACGTTCGGGCTTCTTCTTTTTGCAGGCGATAGTGGTGGATAAGTGAGGCTTGCCAGGGGTGTCTTTTGTGCCTATACTACGTCCTGTATTCGCGCCACCCAAATAACGTAATGGCGCACTTTATTTATGAAAAAAACAGGAATTTTGTGCGCAGTGCTTATCGTTGGTGCATTCGTAGTATTGGCAGCTGCCGTCGCCCTTGCATAAATTTTTGAAAGAGAAGGATTATACATCAACAAAAAATCTTGCCGAAAGCAGGATTTTTTGTTGACACAGCAGGGCGGTTCTATATACTGAAACAAGCAAATAAGCGGCGGGTAGCAGGATATGGGGGCGGTTGTGTCCTCAGAGGCATGCGTACACCACTGGATGCTTTCATCGGGTGGTACGGTCGCGATGGGACGCTGCAAGAAGTGCGGACTGGGGAGGAGCTTCTCAAACGTCTGGGGTGAAGGCGTCACGACGGGGCGTATTACCCCAACTCGAATGGGGTACCGGGAGCCCTTGTTTGATTCCGCAGAGATTAGGAGGGCGAAGCTCTCCAACCGTATTTTCATGACGTAGGTGTGGGATTAGGAAGAACAGAAATTTCTTGCCTTCTTTCGCGCCATCAACAGACCTGATTCGTCAGGTCTGTTTCGTTTTTAGGCGTACTCCTTGCTATAATAAAAAGTACATGGTGGAATTTTTTCTCAAGAAGTGGGACGGCATGCGCGGTGCTTCTTTGGCGCGCGTGCAACCGCCCCAATGGCACGTTCTCGCCGCTGATGATATTTTTCGTCAGCTTCACACCCAAAGGAGCGGGCTATCTTCTCAACAAGCAGAGAAGCGGCTCGTTCAGCATGGAGCGAATACTCTTCCCGAGAGTGCGGGGACTTCGGTGGTTGGTATGCTCGCCCGCCAGCTCATAAGTCCGCTTGTAGGAATCTTGGTAATCGCGGGAGGAATTTCTTGGTACGGCGGGCATGGCGTGGATACCTTCGTCATTCTCATTGTAGTTCTCATTAATACCGTACTTGGTTTTACGCAGGAGTATCGAGCGGAGCGCAGTATGCAGGCGCTCAAGTGCATAGTGCACGCATGGGCGAAAGTGTACCGCGATGGGGAATTGCACCGCGTTGATGCCGCCCGCCTCGTTCCGGGGGATGTTATTGAAATGATAGCTGGAGACCGCGTGCCCGCTGACGCGCGGCTATTGAGTTCACACAACTTCGCGACACAAGAAGCAGCACTCACGGGAGAAAGCGAACCCCAAGGTAAAGTTGCCGCACAGCTTGAAGATGGCCAGGCTCCGGTTGCAGAGCAAGACAATATGGTATTTTTCGGTACGATTGCCGTACGCGGCAAGGGCCTTGCTGTTGTTGTGGCTACGGGTGAGCGTACCGAATTGGGCGCGATTGCTAATGAGATGAAAGAAATGAAGCGCCCGCGTACGCAGTTTCAAGAGGCGGTCGGGCGGTTAAGCTCGCAAGTTCTCGCTATTTCGCTGGGTCTTGCAGCACTTATTTTCTTGGTTGGATACGCGCGTCACTATGCCATTTTAGAGATGTTTGTTTTTGCCCTCGCTGCACTCGTTTCGCTCATCCCAGAGGGTTTGCCTGCAGTCCTTTCTATTGTATTGGCTATCGGTGCTCACCGCATGTCGCGCCGCGCCGCAATTATACGCTACCTGCCCGCTGCCGAAACAATGGGTTCAGTGAGTGTTATTTGCACTGACAAAACCGGAACACTAACTCGCGGAGAAATGATGGTTCAGCACGCGATAACCCGGTCATTCGCGGTGGATATTACGGGGGACGGGTTCTCGCCCCACGGGACTTTCTCGCGCGATGGCATCCCGATGGACGCGCAGAATGTGCGTGAATTGGAACAGCTATTGCGCGTGGGTTCACTCGCTCCCGATGCGGAGCTGGAAAAGGTAGGGCGCGAGTTTACTGTCATTGGCGATCCCACGGAAGGGGCGCTTGTGGTTGCCGCCGAAAAGGCGGGGATTCACCGCCACGAATTGCTCGCTATGGCGCCGGAGGTAGTATCGTACCCATTTGATTCTCGGGTGCGTTATGGAGGAACCTATGTACCCGCGGGCGCTGATATGCCCGGGGGCACGCTCTACGTTGCGGGAGCACCCGAAGAATTACTGAGCTTAAGTGTAGCGGTGTATGAAGATGGGACGAGGCGCTCTATGAGTTCTCAAGACCGCAGGTACTTTGAGGATGTATACCAAGAGTATTCACGTCGGGGGCTGCGGGTTATTGCGGGCGCGTATCGCATGCTGGACGCCAATCCTCCCACCGGGGAGGCGGCGGTACAGCAGCTGACATTCGCCGGATTATTTGCAATGATTGACCCGCCTCGAAGGGGCGTGAAGGGCGCGATTGCCGATGCCCGGGCGAGCGGCGCGCGTGTCATTATGGTAACGGGTGATCATGTCCATACGGCGTGGGAGATTGCCCGCCAAGTGGGATTATTGCGGGATGAGCACGCTGGCGTATTGCTTGGGGAGGATATTGAACGTATGGGGGAGGAACAGCTGCGGGCTCGTTTATATGAAGTTGATGTAGTGGCGCGTGTTACCCCTTTGGCGAAGCTACGCATCGTACGTGCCCTTCAAGCCGAAGGGGAGGTGGTGGCGATGACAGGAGACGGGGTAAATGATGCTCCCGCGCTGGAAGCGGCCGATATCGGCATTGCCATGGGTATTACGGGCAGTGACGTTGCAAAGGAGTCGGCGCAAATGGTTTTGACGGATGATAATTTCTCTTCCATCGTGCACGCAATGGAAGAAGGGCGGGTTATTCTACGCAACGTCCGTCAATCGAGCGCTTACTTAGTTGCTACCAGTATTGGTGAGGGGCTCGTCGTGGTAATGAGTCTTCTGGCGAACCTTCCCCTCCCGCTCCTGCCTGTGCAGATTTTGTTTTTAAATTTGGTAACAGACGGGACATTTGGTGTTGCTTTGGCAATGGAGGGGAACCACCATGACACGATGCGAGGAGGTAAGCCAGACAAGCGCAGCGCTATTTTAACAAAGGAGATGCTGCCCTTCCTATTTTTTGTTGCCACATTTATGACGGTCGGTTCTGTCGCGATATTTATTCACTATCTACCAGAGGGCTTGGAGAAGGCGCGGACGATGGCATTCATCACAATGGCATTCTTCCAATTATGGAACGTACTCAATATGCGCTCATTTACTTCCTCGCTCTTTACGCTTGGTATATTTTCCAATCTTGCCGTTATTGCCTCCCTCGGTATTGCCGTACTGATGCAGGTGGTAATGGTGCACAGTACCATCGGTCAGGAGCTTTTCTCGCTCGTCTCTTTGGGGGTAGGAGAGTGGATTATTTCTATAGGGCTTGCATCAACGGTATTTATTGCTGTTGAAGCGTGGAAATTCGCGCGCCGTCACGGGCTACAGTTTGCCTAAGCACTATTTATGCGTATTACTGTACATGTCATTCCCAATGCTCGAGCGGACAAGGTAGAGCGTCATGAGGGCGATATCTACCGCGTGCACGTAGCCGCGCCTGCGACCGAGGGGAAAGCAAATAAGCGTCTCATTGAGGTGCTGGCAGGTTATTTTGGTGTCGCCAAATCATTAGTGGTGGTAGAGAAAGGTTCTGCCGCGCGAATTAAGCGAGTGGACATCGGCTAATACAAAAGCCCCCGCCGTCGGCGGGGGCTTTTGTATTAGGATTTTTCGTTTATATATTCCACTACCGCTTCACGCCACGGGCGCAGGGGAGGAAATTTTGTATTACGCAACACAGACCACGCGGGCCGCGTCGCGGGTGCGCCGCGCTCGGCGGTTGTTACGGGAAGTATCGCGGGGAGCTGCTTTTCGTCTCGGTTATTTTTTTTGTTCCATTCTTCAATGGCGAAGCGTGCATAATCATACCAGGTAGTCGTTTCTCCCTCGTTGACGAGGTGGTAAATGCCATACGCGTAATCACCCTCAACGAGAGCGCGCGTTGCTTGCGCGAGGTCCTTGGCGGAGGTTGGCTTTCCATGTTGGTCATTGACGACACTCAGCTCCGGTTTCTCTTGCGCGAGGCGCACCATGGTATCAATAAAGTTTTTGCCCTCTTTACCGAAGAGCCACGAGGTGCGGATAAGGTAGTACCGCTTCGTGGCTTGTACCAGTTCCCGTTCACCTAATAGCTTCGAAGCCCCATACACATTTAGCGGTTCATCGGCTGGTTTATCGTCTTCGCCATACCCATTTTCGTTGCCGCCATCAAAGACGTAGTCGGTGGAGTAGTGCACGATGGGTACCCCCAGTCGCTCGGCGGCTTCCGCCAGCAGGCGTACGGCGTATCCATTTACGAGCGCGGCCGCTTCCTTTTCATCTTCCGCCTTGTCTACGTCGGTGTAGGCGGCGGCGTTAATGATAAGTTCGGGCGCGAGAGCCGCAACCTTTTCCCGGACCTGCTCCTCGTTGGTAATATCGAGCTCGTCGCGGTTCCAACCTATAGGGTTATGGTCGGCGAACGCAGCCATAAGTTCCGTTCCCAGCATTCCCTGGGCTCCCAGAATAAGAATTTTCATACTTTTAGTATACCAAAAGGGTTACAGGAGCGCTCCATGCTATACTTTTAAGCGGGCAGGAAGACCACTGGAAGCTATAAACGTCAATGTTGCGTAGGGCGGTGTTAGAATGTAGAATACAACATTACTTTGGGCAACTATGGCATTTGAAGTTATTCCCCTAGAACCCGATACTGTTACCAGGCCTGCGGTAATCCCTGCCGCAGAGCCTTATCGTATTACCTTGGCCGGAAAACTCTTCCAGGCGGGGCATATTTCAATAGATGAGGCTGCCGAAATCGCGGGGATTGCCCCCACGGAGTTAGAGGCAATTTTCATGAAGCGGGGGATGATTACCCGCAATAAAATTATGGTGTGTGGGGGTGCCGGCTTCATCGGATCTAACTTTGTTCACTACATACTGGAAAAGTATCCATACGATGACGTAGTGGTGTACGACAAGTTGACGTACGCGGGTAATTTGGAAAACCTACGAAACGCAGAGCGCAGCCATCGCTACTCTTTCTACCAGGGAGATATCGCTGACGCGGAGTATTTAGATGAAGTTATTCGAAAGGAACACCCTGACTTTATCGTAAATTTTGCTGCAGAAACCCACGTTACGCGCAGTTTAATGTTCCGTGCCGACGAGTTTTTACGCACCAACGTTATTGGAACACATACATTATTAGAGGCGGTGCGCACGAACGAACACATCAAGCGCCTCGTACACGTTTCTACCGATGAGGTCTACGGCACACTGGAACTCGGGGAAGATCGCAAGTTCTTTGAAACAGATCCCTTTGAGCCAAATGTACCCTACTCGGCCGCTAAAGCCGGAGGGGATTTGCTCGCCCGCGCCTACCGCCATTCGTATGGGGCACGTGTTATTGTCACTCACTGCACCAATAACTATGGCCCATTCCAGCACCCGGAAAAGTTGATTCCAAATGCCCTCTTTCGCGCCCTGCGTAACAAGCCCATTACCATCCATGGAAACGGCCAACACGTGCGCGACTGGATTTACGTGCGCGACCACTGCGAGGCGCTGGACCTCATTATGCGAAAGGGCAAAGACGGAGACGTGTATAACGTTGCCGCAAACGTAGAAAAAAGCACTTCCGAAATCGCCCGTACGGTACTGCGCATGCTCGGCAAGCCCGAAGACCTCATGACGGCGGTAGATGACAGGCCGGGTAACGACCTTCGGTATTCGCTTCATATCAATAAAATAAAGGATGAGCTTGGGTGGGAGCCGCGCACATCCTTTGAAGAGGGCATTGCGCGCACGATTCAGTGGTATCAGAACAATATCGGCTGGGTAGAAGCAATCCGGGAGCGCGACAAAGAATTTAGTAAGTATATTTAACCTATGGCTTCCTACCAAGAAATTAAACTTCCCATTGAGGGCGCAAAACTTTACCTAAACAGAGTAGTGAGTGATTCGCGGGGGCACTTTATGGATTTGGCCGAAACCGACAACCCTTCAGTGGGTTCCATTCAGCATATCCACTCCGCGATTGCTCTGCACCAGGGTGTCTCGCGCGGCGAGCACTACCACCTGCGAGTTGTTGAAGATTTCTATACCTTATCAGGCACGTCCCTTGGTATTTTGCATGACTTCAACGAAGAATCTCCAACTTTCGGAACGACATTCGCGTATGTGTCGGGCAACAAGAGTGACAGCGTGAAAACCAACTTGCCCACCTACTACATTGAAGACGGGACGCTTGCCCAGATACGCGTCATGCCCAAGGTATGGCACGCATGGTGGCCGCTCACCGATAAGGAGGTTGTCATTGTGGCGCTTGGTACCCTCGGGTACGACCCAGAGGATTATAGCAAGCCGAAAGCCGCCGAAATACCAGGAGTTATGGAAATTTTAAAGACGTATGGAATCAACACAGATTAAAACTGCAAATCCGCTCAAAGCCATTGTTACCGCAGGCCGCAGTTCGGCGTTGCGTCCGCTGACGTATACAAAGAATAAGCATCTCATTAAGTTGGCGAACAAGCCAATGGTTTTTTACGCGCTTGAGCGTGTAGCCCAAGCGGGTATCCACGACGTGGGTATTATTATTGCCGAAGGCGATGAGGAGGTAAAAGAGGCGGTCGGGGACGGCGCGCGCTGGGGCCTTTCTATAACGTATATCCCGCAGGTGGGAGGAGCGAAGGGCATTGCCCACGCCATCCACGTGGCTCGTGAATTTTTAGGAGAGAGCTCATTTATGGTGCACCTAGGGGATAACCTAATGAATGAAAACTTAGCTCCTTTTGCCGATTACTTCGTGCGCAATAATCTGAACTGTTTACTCACGCTGGCGCACGTACAGCACCCGGAGCGTTTTGGTGTGCCCGAGTTTGATAAGAACGGCCGGCTGGTGCGCGTTGAAGAGCGTCCCGTAAAACCCGCCAGCCCCTACGCTGTTGCGGGCGTCTACTTCTATGATCGCCACGTACACGAGGCGTTCTCCCACCTGCGCGAAAGCAGCAGGGGTGTATACGAAATTTCCGACCTTCACACGTGGCTCGCGCAAAATGGGTACACCGTTAACTACGTTGAAGTAAAGCGCTGGTGGAAAGACCGAGGCAGTGCCCATGACCTATTGGAGGGCAACCGTATCATTCTTGAAACACTTACCTCGCAAGAGGATGGAAAGCTCGAGCCTTCGGTGGTACTTGAGGGCGTGGTGCGTATTGGCAAGAACACGCGCGTGGGCGGGCGCACCGTTATTCGCGGCCCTGTTACCATTGGCGATGGGTGCCTTATTAAAGATTCATACATCGGACCCTACACCTCAATTGGGGATACGGTTGAACTTCACAACGCCGATATTGAAAACTCTATTGTGTACGATGGAACCAGCATTACCACCTCACGCAAAATTACCGATAGTATTATCGGCGAGAACGTAGTGTTCTCCGATGCGAAGCGCGAAACGCCGCGTGCGGCAAAGTTTGTAGTAGGGGATAACGGGTCTATCAGTATTTAACATCCCCATGCAGGTCTCCGTTACCGTTAACCACTACCGCTCTCCTCACATGCTCAAGCTTGCCCTGGGGTATGTTAAGGCATGGCAGGCTCAGTATGAGAAAGAGCACGGTGAGGGTACAACCGAAATCATTGTTACCGATTCGGCAACTATAGGTGAGACGCGCGAAATGATGGCCGCCGACTTCCCCGATGTTGTCTTTCTTACCGACCCCAAGAACATTGGTTTTGGCAGGAGCGTGAACCGCGCGCTTGAGCGCGCTTCCGGCGATTTTATCTTCATGATGAACGCCGATTTTGTTATTCCTAGGCCCAAAGAGTTAGACACCCTGATTGAGTACCTGAAGGCGCACCTAGAAGTGGGTATCGTTGGTCCGCGCTTGCTCAATTTTGACGAGAGCGACCAGCCTTCCGCGTTTCGGTTCTATACGCCCCTCATGATTCTTCTTCGTCGCAGCCCTTTGGGGCGTACCCCATGGGGCAAGAAGAAGGTGGCAGAGTTCACGCTCGCCCACTGTACAACGTTGAGGAGCGAACCTACGCCTGTAGACTGGCTTATGGGTTCGGCGCTTCTTACGCGCAAGGAATATCTGGCACGTGTTGGGCTTTTTGATGAGCGCTTCTTTATGTATATGGAGGATTCCGATTTATGCCGCCGTTTCTGGGAGGCAGGCCTCAAAGTAATCTACTACCCGCACTCGGTGATGTACCATTTCCACGGCAAGGCAAGTAAAAGCAAAAATCCGTTTGGGGCGATACTCAACAAATACGCACGTATTCACATTGTGAGCGCCATCAAATATTTCCGTAAGTACGGCACGAAAACTCCTCGGTACGGAGTGTAGGTACCACCAAAAAACCGCCCCGAGGGGCGGTTTTTTGGTGGATGGAAATTATGCGGCTCCAACAGGAGTTTTTGCTTCACTCACGCGTATGGCGAGCTCGCCTTCCTTGTCTATGGTTAGCGACACGCGGGCTGAATCCTTTACATGGTTGACGATAAGCTCCTTGGAGAGCGGATCCAGAATATACTTTTGAATCGCGCGCTTCATGGGGCGGGCTCCAAAGTTGGCATCGTACCCCCTCTGCACGATAAACTCCTTCACGCCTTTGCCAACGCGCAGCGTAATGTCGCGTTCAACGAGGCGTTTTTCAACCAAGGAAAGCTGGCGTTCCACAATTTGTACGAGCGTACTTTCAGAAAGCGGGTGGAAAATAATAGTTTCATCCAAGCGGTTTAGAAACTCTGGCTTGAAGTTGTCCCGTAGCGATTCCATAATCTTTTCACGCATCTGTTCCTCGTGCACGCGTTCGGCAACATTTACCTGGTTGGCCTCAAAGCCCAAGGATGACATCTCTTGGATGTACTGGCTTCCAAGGTTGGAGGTCAGAATGATGACGGTGTTTTTGAAGTCTACGACGCGGCCCTTGCCATCGGTAAGACGACCATCGTCCAATATTTGCAGGAGCGAATTAAATACTTCAGGGTGCGCTTTTTCGATTTCATCAAAGAGCACGACCGAGTAGGGGCGGCGGCGCACTTTTTCGGTGAGCTGGCCTCCTTCTTCGTACCCTACGTAGCCGGGAGGGGAACCAATCATACGGCTTACCGCGTGGCGCTCACCATATTCGGACATATCAATGCGCACCATGGCATTCTCGTCGTCAAAGAGGAACTCCGCCAGCGTTCGCGCGAGCTCGGTTTTTCCAACACCCGTGGGGCCCAAGAAAAGGAAGGAGCCAATGGGGCGGTTCTCTTCTCCAATACCGGCGCGGTTGCGTCGGATGGCGTTGGCAACAGCTTCTACGGCCTCTTCCTGGCCCACTACGCGCTGACGCAGGGCTTCTTCCATAGTAGCAAGGCGGTCGCCTTCTTCCTGCAGCAGGCGACGAGCGGGCACGCCAGTCCAGCGGGCAATGATGTGGGCAATTTCTTCTTCGGTAATCTCTTCACTCATGACGCGCTGGTCCTTCTGGAAGCGTGTTAAATCTTTCTCTTTGCCGCGTAATTCTTTCTCTTTTTCAGGAATGGTACTGTAGCGGATTTCTGCTACCTTTTCTAACTCACCTTTTCGTTCAGAGATTTCTGCGTTGCCACGTAGCTCATCAATTTCTTTGCGCAATTCGTGGATGGAAGAAATAGTATCTTTTTCGTTGCGCCATCGTCGTTCCAGCGCGCGGGCACGTTCTTTGCTGTCGGCGTAGTGCTGTTCCAGCTCTTTGAGCCGGTCTTTCGATTTTTTGTCCTTTTCTTTCTTGAGCGCTTCGCGTTCCACGTCCAATCGGCGCAGTTCGCGGTGTAGTTTGTCCAGCTCTTCAGGCTGGCTTTCAATGGAGAGGCGCATCGCGCTTGCCGCCTCATCAATAAGGTCAACAGCCTTGTCGGGCAATTGGCGACCACTGATATAGCGCTGGGAGAGTTTTACGGCCGCCACAATCGCCGCGTCGGTAATTCGTACGCCGTGGTGCACTTCATACTTTTCCTTAATGCCGCGCAAAATAGCGATAGCATCTTCCGTAGAAGGTTCGCTTACGTATACGGGCTGGAACCGGCGCTCAAGAGCCGCATCCTTTTCAATATACTTTTGGTATTCCTGGGTGGTGGTGGCGCCAACCGCACGCAATTCGCCGCGCGCGAGCGCGGGCTTCAGTAAGTTGGAGGCATCAATAGAGCCTTCAGCGGCACCAGCGCCTACAATAGTATGCAACTCATCAATGAAAAGGATAACCTTCTCATCGGCACGTTCAATTTCCTTGAGAACGGCTTTCAGGCGGTCCTCAAACTCTCCACGGTACTTGGTGCCCGCAACAAGCGCCCCAATGTCCAGGGCGAGCAAGTCTTTGTCCTTCAAGCTTTCAGGGACATCACCGTCTACAATGCGCTGGGCCAGGCCCTCCACAATGGCCGTCTTTCCAACTCCAGCTTCACCAATAAGGACAGGGTTGTTCTTTGTGCGGCGGGTGAGCACCTGCATAATGCGGCGGATTTCATCATCGCGTCCGATAATAGGGTCGATTTTGCCCGAGCGCGCCAACTCCGTTAGGTTGCGGGTATATTTTTCCAGTACCTGAAATTTGTCTTCGGGGTGCGGGTCGGTAATGCGCATACTGCCGCGTAACTCGCTCAGCACGCGCAGTACGCTTTCGTAGCCAATGCTTTGGGCATGCAGGCCACCAATGGTAGAACCGGCCACCATACTGGTGTCCTCAAGTATCTCCTGTGAGCGCGACGGAGTGTCTACCATTGCAAGGAACAGGTGTTCTACGCTCACGAATTCGTCTGAAAATTTTTGAGCTTCTTGCTGTGCGCGCGCCAGAATTTTGGCGAGCTCCTGCGTGATAAACAATTGGCCCATAGGCAAGGTGCCAATACCTCCGCCGCCAATACCACCCCGCAAGGGCTGCATTCCGCTCAATTCGCGTTTTGTGTCTTTCTCTAAGAGCTCGCGGTCAATGCCAATCTTGTCTAAGACGGTGCGCACGATGCTATTCTCCTGCTCTAGTAGGGCAGCGAGCAAGTGAACATCGGACACCTGGTGGTGACCGTACTCCTGGCTCATTGTGTGAGCGCGCTGGAGCGCATCCTGTGCGTATTGGGTAAAGTTATTCATGGGAATAGCGCTAATTCTATTATCTCATGATACTAAAAAAAGAGAACATTAGCAATGCACAGTTGCGAGTGCTAATTCAGAGGAAGACGCTCCAAGAGGTGCTACGGGCGCTCTTCCAGCGTGATATTCATTACGATTTGCGCGCCGTCGCGCAGTATGAGCACCGACACAGTATCGCCAACCGCGTAGCGGTTTATGATGTCGCCCAGCGGGTTTTCTTCGGTTACTTTTTCGCCCTGTACTTCCAGGATAATATCCCCGGCAGTAATGCCACTCCTGTCGGCAGGGGAGCCGGCTGTAATAGCGGCTTCTCCAGAGTCGCCCGACTGTACGAGTGCTCCATAGTTGACGGGCAAATCTCCCGTTTCTTGCACCTTGTCGTTAATAATGACGAAACGTACGCCCAGGAACGGGAAGGTAACTTTGCCGGTTGTAGTCGCCTGTTCTAATGAGCGTTTAATGCGGTTGATTGGCACCGCGAAGCCCACATTGTCGGCCCCTTGCGCGCGCGCCACGTTTACCCCAATAACTTCTCCCCGAAGGTTAAAGAGCGGGCCGCCCGAATTGCCAGGGTTAATGGCCGCGTCAGTTTGGATAACTTTTCGTAGTACTTCGCTTTCGGTGCCGGCGCTCCCTGCGGCGGTAATGGTGCGTGAGAGCCCTGAAATTATTCCCAAGGAAAATGAGTTCTCAAATTCACCGAGCGCGTTACCAACCGCCACGGCCATTTGTCCTACGACCACGGTGTCCGAGTTTCCCAGAGCAAGCGGGTCAATGCCTAAATCGGATACGCGCAAAATTGCCAAGTCTTCCACTGGGTCCCGCGCGAGCACCTCCGCGCTCAAGCGGCGGTTGTCGTGCGTTACCACTACATAGTCGGCGCTGGGGTCGGCAACCACGTGCTTATTGGTGACCACCAAACCATCGGCGGCAACGAATCCGCTTCCCGCACTTATTTCTTGCTCCTCAGTATCTCCGGTTTCGCACATATTCGGAATGCGGATGCCGGGAAACGGCGAGATGAAGCATCGTTCAAACTGGGGCAGGTCTTTTGTTGCTACCACCGCGACGACAGAGTCGCTCTGCGTGCGGGCGATAGAGATAACAAGTTCTTCAGTCGTCGTTGTCGGCTCATATGCCTGCTGTGTTTCTTTTGTGGTGGTGCGTACGAATGGCGGCTCACCCAAGAAACCGGCGTATTGGGGTGCTAGGTAGAGCGCGGCAATGCCGCCAACGAAACCGAATAGAATTGATAAGACAACTGCGGCTCCAACCAGTCCGAGGGCGTTCTTTTGCCACTGCGTGGTGAGGTACGCCTTTATTTTTTTCTCTTGTTGGATAGGGTCAAGAAGTGCCATAGAAGGTGATGGTTAGTGCTCTTTCTTTAATTCTACCACCGCTTGCACTGCTCGTTCTATGTCATTTTTGTCAGTGTCTCGCCCCAGCGTAAAACGGATACTGTTTTTCGCGAGTGTTTTTTCTCCCAGCGCGGCAATTACGTGCGAAGGCTCCGGAACCCGGGCGGTGCACGCCGAAGCGCTGGATACATATATATGACGTTCATCCATCCACGGAATGGCAATCTCAGCGCCAACGCCTTCCAACGATACATTAATGTTGTTGGCAACGCGGTGCGCGCGCGAGCCGTTTATGGTAACGCCTTCAATAGTTTCAATGTGTTCAAAAAAAGAATCACGCAGCGCCCTGAGGCGCGTCGCCTCACTTTCGCGCAGTTCGGTGGTTTCTGCCAGCGCTTCGGCAAAACCGACAATCGCCGGTACGTTTTCGGTGCCACCACGCATGCCCCGCTCCTGCCCCCCGCCCGTAAGCAGGGGCGCCATGGCTACACGTTCTTTTTTATAGAGCAGCCCTACGCCCTTAGGCCCGTATATCTTGTGGCCTGACAGCGTCATCAGATCCACGCCCAGGGTGGCAGGGCGAATATCTAAATAGTTCGCCGCCTGCACCGCGTCCGTGTGGAGAAGTGTTTTTGTCCCTTTCAATACTTCCGCGATTTCGCGGATGGGCTGTATGGTGCCGATTTCATTGTTTACGTACATCACCGAAACGAGTACCGTTGTTTCTTTTAGAGCCTCTTTTACTTGTTGGGCGTTGATAAGTCCTTCGCTAGTTACTGGCAGGTACGTAACCTCAATGCCCCAGTGTTCGAGCGCGCGGCAGGTTTCCAGTACCGCGCTATGCTCAATATTGGTCGTAATGATATGGGGAGTGGCAATACCGCCTTCGCGTGCCGCCATCGCGATGCCCCGCAGGATGGTGTTGAGCGATTCGGTGGCGCTTGCGGTAAAGAAAACTTCTTTCCATGACACTTCAAGTAGTTGGGCAACAGTGGCGCGCGCCGAATCAATTGCGGCTTGCGCTTCTTGCCCTTTTCGGTGGAGAGAAGAAGGGTTGCCAAATTTTTCAGAAAAGTACGGCGCCATCGCTTCGGCAACACGGCGGCTTACCGGCGTAGTAGCGGCGTAATCCAGGTATATAGGTTGTTCTTTTGAAAATAGCATAAGAGGCTATGGTAGCAAAAAAGAGAATTGACGCATAGGGTATTTATGCGTATTATACGGCGTTCGTGAGAGTTTCGCGAATAGAGAAAGCGAGGAGGAGAAGTGGCACAGCGCATGCAGCCCCAGTCCGACTGGGGCGCGGTCGTTGCCAACGCAAGGTTCGGTCGCATCCAGGTCGTTGAGATGTTGGACGCCGAAAAGAAGGTCATGTACCGGGCGCCGATTTGGTCCCAAGCGCGGGGCGAAGTCGTCTGCACGGTGAACGACAACTTCGGGATCGCGATGACGGAGTCCTTCCGTCCAGCGGTCCTGGACCCAATCCTGTACGCGGATCGTTGGGCGGAACTGGGCATCATCGATCCCTTCGCGCCGGAGTTCGTCGAAAAGCAGGGTATGACCTTGCTGGAGATGGTGCGGGGGTACACGCAGGTTCTTGGCGATGAGGCCCGCGAGGAGACCCGCTACGATATCGAGAAGGTGGCGGCCATCGGCCACCACAACACCGATACCGCCAACATGGTGACCAGCCCCTTCGTGGCGGTGGCCAAGGGCACAACCCGCCCGTCGGGCAAGGAGCCCGACGCCAACGAGCAGATCAAGCGTGTCGTGTGGGTTCCTGCCGAGGCGACACGCGACCTCCCCACGATTTGTGGGTTTACCCATGGCGTACTGCACCAGGTGCGCGGTTGGGCGCTCAAGCAGGATGATCCGTTCTGGCGCGAGCTCGGCGAGCGCCTCTAGTTCCTTCAGCCCCTCGACTTCTGTCTGTGCGGACACACAGACAGGTCACTCAGGGCACGAGTCCCGGTATACGCATCAACCAGATGTGGGCGCCGGGGCTTTTTGTTTCTTGACGGGCGTCTTACTCAGCGGTTTACTGAAAGCAGTAAACCGTGGCCGCCCAGAACCGAGTGGGTCTAGTCGCTAACCCCGCCGCAGGATAGAGGTCTCGTCCAATCGTGCCCCCTCATCTCTGGCACACGGTAGCCTAAAATTGTCCGTATCCTCACGGGCGTAAAATCTTAGGCCGGGGGACCCCCTAGCATGTTACTCCACACATGCGACGGGGTCCCTTTTCATTTTTTAAATACCTTGCGCTCTTTTGGTGCGTGTGATATTCCATAAGTATTGCTGTGCAGGTGGGCAGGCTTCGGTTGAGCCCCGGGCGCGCAGGCCGCCTCCACCGCATTCAAGTTCTGAAGTTGGGTGCCCCCGCCCCCAACTTCAGAACAGAGCCCCCGTCCATCCAGGTCGGGGGCTCTTCATATCTATATCTTGTAAATTCTAGGGCACTAGCCTATAGTGGCGGTACTGGTGATGGGCTGTTCGCGTTCGTTTGCACCTCACGCGGATATCTTGTAGCCAGGTCCTCTTTGGAAGCTCCTCTCCTCCCCCTCGCCAAGCAACGTTGAGGAGGAGAGGAGCTGTTTATGCTTGACAAATTGCGCAAAAAGCGCATGATGAAGGTACGGAGGACCTTCGTTTTTGAGCCTCAGGTTCTCGGTCTGGGTGCGCCTCTTCGTGAGACGAGCTCGAACCAGTCAGATCGAGGGGTTGGAGAACGAAAATTCGAAGGCGGCCTCTGTGCCCAAGAGGGACCGGGCGACACAGTGGGAGCGTTGCCCGGTCCCTCAACTTTTTTCCACTAGCTCTTTGTGCTATTACCCGTCCTTTCCCCAAGCCACCTCTCCGAGGTGGTGTTTTGTTTTCGGACGTTTTTCGACGATCGTCAAAAAACGTCCGAAAACAAAACGGCCCGCTCTAGAGAGAGGCGGGTCGTTGTTTTTCTGTGGGACGAAGAGTCCTTCTTTCAAACAAAGGTACTGGGGCGGGACTACCGCCTGATGTTGCCGATGTGGTCGGCGGGCACGGGGATTGGCGGCGGGCGGTGAATCTTCACCGTTCGGCACGGTTTCCCGTATATCTTGATGCGTACTTCGGCACGGAATCCGCTCAACGCGCCACGCAGGGCGGAATGCATGTCACCGAGAATCCAAGAAACTTTTCTCGGGATGGGAGCTCCCCTTTGTATACATCCTGGTTTTTTATACGAGAAACCAGTGTCCCGTACTACAAGGTACGAATTGGTTGCGGCTCCCTCAGGAGCGCAGGGCGGTCCGCTCGTTTCTTGCGTGCCGCAGTCGCTGCCACGTAGCACGGGCGACGGTGAGCATATCCGTCCCAACCATTGCTAGCGGGAACAGAACGCCCAGGGCGAGTACCACAATGGTTGCTACGCGAATGCGTAGCTCGTGGGCAGAGGGGTGTGCAAACCCCAGAACTGCAGCCCACATGAGAGCGGTGGCAAAGAAGACCGCCGCAAAGAGGGTGGCGAAGGCCGGACTCTTGCGGGAATCACTCTGCATGAGTACCCCAAACAGGATGATCGCCGGAATGGACAACAAACTGGGAGCGATGGCGCCTGACACGGAAATCCTTTCTCTACGACGCCTGGAGCTAACGAATACTATAGGACATATTTGCAAAAAAAGCAAGGGTAAAAACCTGCGCATATTATTGAAGGCAATTTCTTTTTATGCAATGATGGGCGCATATGGACGTAAAAGTACGAAAAGCAATTATACCAGTCGCAGGGTCAGGCACCCGCCTTTTGCCGGCAACAAAGGCGCAGCCGAAGGAGATGATGATTTTAGTAGACAAGCCGGTTGTCCACTACCTCGTTGAAGAAGCGGTTGAAGCGGGTATTGAAGAGATTTTGTTTGTTATTAACTCCAACAAGCACAGCGTGGGCGATTACTTCGCACGCGACCTTGATTTGGAGCGTTTTTTGGAAGAGCGCGGCAAGAATGATTTGCTTGCAAAGATACAGAACATTCATAACCAGGCGCGCTTCTTGTACGTGCACCAAGACGAGCCGTTGGGTTCGGGGGATGCGCTGATGCGCGGCCGCGGGTTTGTAGGCGACGAACCATTTGCTGTATTTTACGCGGATGACGTAATGGAGACACCCAAAGGCAATCCCGCTATCGGCCAACTCATTGGTGCCTACGAAAAGTATGGCAAGTCCATCGCGGGGCTTGTTGATGTGCCGCGCGCGGAGGTTTCAAAGTATGGTATCGCGCAAGGAGAGAAGCTTGAAGATCGAACGTGGCGCATTGATGAATTGGTAGAAAAACCAAGCATTGAAGAGGCTCCCACAACCTTGGCGAGTGTAGGGCGGTTCATACTGACAGCTGATATTTTCCCGTTGATTGAAAAGGCTCCGCAAATAAAAGGGGAGGTATACTTGGCGAGCGCGCTCGATGCGCTATCGCGTGAAGGCAAGCTGTACGGCTACGAAATGGAAGGCAAGTGGCACGACTGCGGGTCTAAGCTTGGGTTTTGGCGCGCAAATTTTGAATTAGGACTAAAGCACCCCGAAATCGGGGAGGAAGCGACGGCCATCGCGGCCAGCTTCCAAAAGTAACCGATGCGAACCGCCCTCCACTCTTGGCGGGCCCCTGTATGGTTTTTTGCGTGCACCCTTCTCTTTTTTGGCGGCGCGGATTTTGCGCATGCTGCCGAACAGTTTTTTATTGAGGCAAACGATGACGCGACGGGCCGCATCGAGATGAAAGGGGAGGGGCTATTTCTTAGCTACCACGCGCGCGTTGTTGTAGATGCTTCCTATTGGAAGGCGCTTGGCGAGGATGAGAAAGCAGAGGCGCGTGTTGCTATTGCGGCATTAGTGAGTGAGTTTGACGGGCGTATCTACCCCCTAACGAGAGACTTTCTCGGCGAGGAATGGAATCCTGGAATTGACCGTGATCCGCGCATTATTCTGCTTATTGCTCCCATGCGCGAGGGCGTATTTTCTACATCGCGTCCTTTCGTTGATGAGACTCGCAAGGATGGTTCGAATGAAGCTGAGGTTATATACATAAACGCGAATACCCTTACCAATCCCCGCACGAAAGCCGCGCTCGCATCTTCATTCGCCGAGCTCATAGCGTATAACCAGCGGGTGGTACGGGCCGGAATGAAAGAAGAAGCCTGGGTGCTTGCCATGGCCGCCACGTATGTACCCACGTATTTAGGCTATGACGCTCCTTTTGCGTCGAGCCAGCTGGCGCATGAGGCGAGAGCGTACACCAGTGCGCCGAACAACTCATTCATCGATTGGAACGGCCAAGAAGCGGACAGGGCGAGTATTTCGCTCTTCTCCCATTTCATCGCGGGCCGCTACGGGACACCGTTTTTTTCGTATTTAATGCGGGCGAGCAAGAGCGGGTCACAGGCGGTTAGCCTCGCGCTTTCGGCGAGTGGCAGTACTGATACGTTTGCCGATGCGCTTTCAGCGTGGGCGGTTGCCAGTTACGTGAATGGCAAGACAGCCGAGGGGGAGCCCTACGAATACATTCATTCCGGGTTGGGCTTTAGCAAGCTACGCGTGGTGCCCGAATACCGCGCCCCAATCGGGGATGGCGCTTCGTCGCTCTCACGTTTTCTACTGGGGCCCGGCAGCGCGCAGTGGGTGCGCTACACGCCTCTTGCGCTGGGGTCCAATGGCCTCAATTCCCTCTTCTTGAAGTTGGAGGGTTTCAATGGGGATGATGCAACCGTTTCTTATATTGAAACAACGATTGACGGCGCTTCACGCCTGAAAAAGATTCGTTTGAAAGATGGCATAGGGGAGGCACAGGTTGATCTCTTTGGCACATACGTGCTTTCAGTGGTGTTGGTTCCGACAAATACCGGCTCTGAGCCAGCAACATTGCAAGTGGAAGCGTACCAGCGCGAATCGGACCGCACGAACCCCGAAGGAGTATTTCCTGACGGCGCACTCGTGCGCGCGAAGGAGTCAGACCAGGTATACATTATTCAAGGAGAAACTCGTCGATGGATACAATCTCCAGAAATTTTTAATGGGTACGACTATTTACGCTGGGACGCCGTGCGAGAAGTGCCCTTTTCAACTCTTGCATGGTACCGCGAATCATTCTTGGTTCGCGTAGCGGCAGAAGCGAAGGTGTATGAGGTGACGGCGGGAGGCACGAAGCGGTGGCTCAATATGAGCGCCGCGGCCTTCGTGCGAAGCGGACGCCGTTGGGAGGATGTGTTTGTTATTAACGAAAAAGAACTTCTGTGGTACGCTGACGCGCAAGGACGTTAAGGCGTCTTTTGGCACACAACACGGGCTTGGGAACCAGGAGAAGGGATACCCCTTCCTTTTTACTATGCTGGAAAGTCGCCCTGAATCTAAGCCAACAACAGTGCGGCAAGCGCTGCACGCTACCGTTGCTGTGCTATACGAATTAACAACCCCCTTGTCGGCGGAGGAGCCGTTGCGCGCTGCCCTGCGGCGCGAAGCATTGGAAGCGGTACGCTATGCCGAACACGCGGCGTTGGAACCCAAGGATATTGTATTCTTTGCGGCAAGCTTAGGAACGCTCATTGCGTACTGCCAGCTTGCGGCGCTGGAATACAACCCAGAATTTGCAGGAGTTGCCGCAACACTTTCCCAGATACGGGATTCGTTGAGCGCAAAAGCGGTAGTGAGCGCGGGAGAGAGAAAAACAGGAGCGATACTAACCTCCAATCCCAAGGTATCGCGCAAAGCGGAGGGAAGCTCACGGGAGATTCTGCACAGGAGTCGCTCGAAGGCTCATAAAACATCCGCGCGGCAGAAGGCGATTTTAGCGATTGTGCAGGAACGTCCAACCGTGCGTCTAGATGAAATTGTGGAACATTTTCCTGGAATTTCTTCCCGAACGCTTCGGCGAGATTTGGAAGCACTCGCTACGAGTGGGTTCGTGGCTAGAGAGGGCACGACGAGCAACGTTTCCTACCGGGTTGATTCGGACAAAGTTCGGACATTCTTAAAATGACCAAGTTTTGACCAAGCTGTTTCTTAAAATGACCAAGTTACGTTCTAAAATGACCAAGCTGTATTCTTAAAATGACCAAGCTGTTAAAATGACCAAGTTTTGACCAAGCTGTTGACCGTGTTTGCGCGCAGGTAGGGTGAGGCCCAGAGCGCCACAACCCCCAGCCGTATGCCCTCTTTTTCTCAAAACGACTTCATTGAATTGTACGATTCGTACCACGCCGCCCTGTATCGGTTTCTTTTGTTGCGCGTTGGGAGGGTAGAGACCGCGCAAGATTTAACATCGGAAACCTTTTTGAAGGCGTGGCGCTCCCTCTCAAAAAATGGGCCGGTTGCCCATCCGCAAGCATACTTGTACCGTATTGCCACCACTACCCTCGCCGACCATTACAAAAAGAACGGCAGGGAAGTGTCTGTGGACGAGGAATTTTTGGCTTCCAGCCTTGACAATATGGCCAAAAGTGCTACCATTAATGACTTCGCCGACCCCGTTGAGTTAGCGCGAGTGTCCCGCGCTTTAACCCGACTTCCGGACGATTATGCGGTGGTAATTACTCTGCGCTATATAGAAGACTTGGCGCACGGGGAAATTGCTGAAGCTATGGAACGATCCGAAGGGGCGGTGCGAGTTCTCCTGACCCGGGCCTTGAAGGCCCTAAAGGAGGAGCTGGGCGAGGTGTAACACTTTATGCGTTTTGCGTGTCGTACTAAGTGAGATGCAGAATCAGGCCCTCTTAAACAATTTGAAAGCTCTCCACGCCATCAGCCCCAACCAAGAATGGGCTGATTTGGCGCGTATGAACCTTATGGCGACGATTGCCGCCGAGCAGGTACAGGCGCCAGCGCCTTTCTTCTCTTTTTCCTTTTCGCAATTTTCCGCTTTTACCACGGGCATGCGCTACGCGGCCATGGCTTCCTTCACTCTCGTTATGATGATGGGCGGGGTTGTCGCCGCTTCGCAGAACAGTTTGCCCGGTTCTCCCTTGTACCCGGTGAAGTTGGCTTCTGAAAGCGTGCAGGGCGTGGTGCGTTTCGGCGCGCAGGAAAACACAAATCTTTCCACTGCGATTGCTAAGCGCCGCATCGCCGAGGTTTCCCAACTTGCTTCGAACAAGCTTTCCACGGAAGAGGCGGCTTCTCTGCAGGTGCAATTAGACGAGTACAACCAATTGATTGCGGAAGTATCCGATGCCGAAAACCCTGAAGAGGCGAAGACAAAAGTAGAAGAAGTTGAAGAGAAGGCTATCGCGCTTGGAGCTGTTTTGGGCAGTGCCACCGATTCCGAAGGGTTTGCCGCCGGTATGAAGGCCGCGGTAGAAGACCGCATGGCCACATGCTCCAACGAAAGCGTGAAGGTAAGTGTTGCGGCGGCTCTTGAATTGGGTACGACCGAAGGGCTGGTAGAAGCGAACGAGCTTTCTCTGCGCTGTGATGAGGCAGTTGTTGAAGAAATACCCGCGCCCGAGGCTGGAGGCGAGGAAGGGGAACCTGCTCCCGTAGAGGGGGAGCCTGTAGTTGAGGAGTCTGCTCCCGAGGAGGTGGCAGCACCCCAAGAATAAGAATTCCGATAGTTTTTCCTCATCGTGGTACCGACTCCGAAGGAAGGCACCACGATGAGGAGGAGCTATCAGTGCGCGAAAGCGTTCTGGAGTTCTGTGTTTATTACAAAACACAATACGTTTCCCTTCTTCATTGGAGGGCATCGGCTTACTTTCCGGCGGGCACCACTCGCTGGGCGCGATATGCGAATGTAAGCGGGTGCCTTTCTTGAAGGAGGGAAACCCGAGCTATCAGTTCGGACCTAATGCGTCATCCCCCTCCTAGATGTGGCATTCCGGCCCGGTCGACGATAGTTCTAAACCTATGCTGTGCCTTCCGATACTTGCCATTGGCGGGTTGAAGAAGGGGAATCCCCATTACCATAATGGAGACCAACCACAGTTTCATTCCCCCGCTAACGCGGGGACCTAATTCACTCCTGCATTCGTAAGAATGTTTGAGTGGAAATACTAAACTACACATGAGTAACACACTCGCAAATTCCTTCATGTTTAAGGTAGTTGCCACTTTGGTAGTGGTATCCACCTTGATCACCATGAGCGGTGTTGCGTCTATCATTCCTGCTTCTGCCCAGGTTGTCGCCGACGGCGCCTTGGTAAAGACTGCAGACAACGATGACGTATACATCGTGAAGATTATCGGCTCCAAGACCTTCAAGCGATTGATCTTGAACCCCGCTATCTTCGAAAGCTACGGACACTTGTCCTGGAGCAACATCGTTACCGTTTCTCAGGCCACCTTGGACTCCTACACCACCAGTAACATGGTGATTGAGGTAACCGCTGCTGGCGCTGCCGTAAGTGGTAAGGTGTACATCGTTTCTTCTTCTGCTGGTTCCGACACTGGTACCAAGCAGTGGTTGAACGTAACAGCTGCCGACTTTGAGGCTGCTGGTCTTGACTGGGACTCTTTGTACCAGGTAAACGCGACCGAGGCTGGTGCTGGCTTCTACCCTGAGGGTTCCGCCATCACTGACGCTTCTACCGTTGACGGTGCTACTTCTTCTGACGACGACGGTATCACAACCCCCGGCGCAGAAGGTTCTTTGACTTTGACGTTACGTGCTATCCCCTCCGCTGTTGACTTGGACGAGGGTGGTGACGTAGACGAGGTTGCTGGCTTCAAGCTTGAGGCTGACAACTCCGACGTTCGAGTTGAGCGCGTTGACGTACAGCTTGAGGCTGCCGACGCGATTAGCGAAAAGCCTTGGACCTACTTCACGCGCGCCCGCTTGTTGGTGGACGGTAGTGTAGTAGCAACCCGAACCATTTCCAGCGCTAGCGACTTTGTCGTTACTGAGAATGGTGGTGACTCTGACGTCGCAACGACCGACGAGTTTGCCTTGCGCATTATTGACTTGGACTTCATTGTTCCTGCCGATGACAGCGTAATCATTGAGGTAGAATTGGAATCAGTAGAGGACATTGACTCTGCCAACATGACCCAGACCTGGACCGTAGGTGTTCCCACCAACGGTATCCGCGGTGTGGATGGTGCTGGCTTGAATGTTTACACTTCCACGGCGCGTGTTGAGCGCACCTTTGAAGTAAGCGCGAACGCAACTGCCACTTTGACGCCTGCCTTGAGTGACAACACTCCTAACGACAGCTACGCCGAGGTTGACACGAGCAACGCGACTACTGACATCGAAGTACTTCGCTTCACCTTGGAAGCGGACGAAGGAGATGTAACCACCGATGACATTGTTGCCACGGTACTTACTAGCGTTGCAGACGAGTCCACTATTATTAGCGCGGCTCACTTGTACGTTGGTAGCGTTTCCGAGGCTAACCGCTTGGGTAGCGAAGACGTGCCTAACGCTGGCGCGGTAACCTTCGACAACACCAACTACCTCATTGAGGATGGTGAGAAGCCTGAGTTTATCATCACCGTTGATGTAACCAGCCTTGCTGGTACTTTGACCGCTGGTGACAGTGTTACGTCGATTATCGTTGATGGTTCTGCCATCACCGCGACTGACGAGTTGGACAACGCCGTATCCGGCGCCAACGTTGACCCCACCAGTGAGACGATTTACTTCTACGAGGTATTCCCGACCTTCGCGTTGGTAAGCACCTCGTTTGATTTCATCACCGAAACTTCCACTCCTAACTCTCGCGCAAACTTGGAGATTCAGATGGATGTAACCGCTGTAAACGGTGACATCTTCATCTCCGACCTCGCGTCTGACATGGGTGCGACCGACGGTGTAGAGGTAACCATCACAGGAGATGAGGGTGCTGCGACCGCTTCCGTAGACACATCGTCTTCGAACGCGGGCGCGCTCTTTACCAGTGACTTCAAGATTCCTTCCGGTACCACGAAGAACTTAACCGTTGCCATCAACATTGTTGGTAATGGTGCCTTCGCGAGCGCCGCAATCTCGAGTGTCTTCTGGGGTGTTGCAGCCGGCACAACTGCCATTGAAAAGGACTTCGACTGGGCGGACTTCACGACCACGACGACCTACATGGCAAACGCCAACACCTAATCATCTGATTAGGTAGTATGCAGGAAGCACTTCGGTGCTGACTCGTAGCGAAGCCCCCCGCCGCAAGGTGGGGGGCTTTCGTTTGGAGCGTTGAATACGTAGCCGTAAAACGCTACACTGGGGCTATATGGAGAAATTTTTAATACGCGTTATTCGTGTTTGCCTCTGGGCAACGCTCGCCATTCCCGTTGTGCTATGGAGCGCGCACATTTACCCGCAGGTATTTGTTCGCACGACGTTTTTCCAGTTTTTAATTGAAGCTTCTGTTCTAGCGGCACTGACCGCCCTATTCATTTCCGCTCTCCGCGGCCGCGCGGTACCAACCTTCCTGCCTTCCTCGTGGTGGCGTTCTCCGTTACTGCTTACCACCTTTTTGTTTTTTGGAGTTTCAGCGTTCGCGAGCGCGCTTTTTGCGCTGGACACCCAACGCGCGTGGTTTGGTGTGGCGAGTTGGGGCAATGAAGGAGTGCTGATGTACATTCATTACCTTGCGTTTGTATTGTTGGCACTCGCTTTTTTCTCGCGCAAGGATTGGCTTCGGTATTTGTTTGGCAGTATTGCGGTTGGTACGGTGGTCGCGCTTTTTGCCGTGCTGCAATTTGTCGGAGTGGATCCATTGGGGCTGATGCCCAAAGTTGGACGTCGCGTCGGTTCCTTCTTAGAAAACCCAACCTATTTGGCAGGGTACTTAGTGGCACTGCTTTCAGTGGCGGGTGTGGCCCTGCGGCACGGTGGATTATATGAATTCTTGCCGACAACCATTCGTCCTTGGGCGACACGATTCCTTGTAGGCTTTGTGGTCCTTGCCTTGCTGGTTATTGTGCTAACCCAAACTCGTGGAGCCCTGGTGGGTGTGGTGGCGGGCGCGCTTGTCTTTCTGGCACTCGTCGTGCTGCGTTCGCCCCAGAGCGCGCGGATACAGGGGATTTCGTTGCGCACGCTGGGCATTGCCTCGGCGGTTGCCATACTTGCCTTTGGGGGTATCTTTTGGACAACGAGGCAAGCGCCTATCTGGGATACGATCCCTGTTTTTTCTCGTTTGGCGAGAATTTCTACGACCGATTCAACCGTGGCTACCCGTCTCATCTCCCTGCAAATTTCGTGGGATGCCTTCAAAGAACGCCCCATTTTAGGATGGGGGCCGGACAATTCATACATTGCCCACACGAAGTATTATCGACCCGAGCTATTTAGCTACGAAGAGACGTGGTTTGAGCGAATGCACAATAAAATCGCCGAAGTCGCGGTAACCCAAGGAGTGATTGGACTTCTATCATTTGCCGCGCTATGGGTATTTCTTAGTCACCGTTTATGGCGCGAGGTGCGCGCGGGCGAGGGCGTTGCCCAGCTCGCCTCAAGCAGCTTGGTCGCGGGCGGCCTCGTTGCCTACTTGGGGCAGAATATGTTTGCGTTTGACTTGCCCACTTCTTATATTATTTTCTTTTCACTCCTCATTTTTTATATACGAGAGGAGGTAGGCGAGGCTTCGCAGGGTGGGGAATTAATGCGCGGGACGCGCCGGGGGCTCGTGAGTGCCGCAAGCGTCCTTGCTGTTCCCTTCGTCCTCTATGTTTTTATGGGTTTTACCCTTATTCCTTTCCAGCAATCATCCGCACTCGTTTCAGGGCTTGAAGGAGGGGCAAAGAAATTTGAAGGAAACGGAGACGCAATTTATTCGCCCTCCACACACATCCAACGCGATATTGAGCACGTTGCGATTCTTGAGTTGCAGGAAGTGCGCGCATGGGAACATCCAGAGTTTTCTGCTTCTCTTGCCCGCCTTGCAGACGAGACGGCTGTGCGCGTTGAGAGCAACCCGTATGATGCACGCACCGCCACACTCCTTGGGATTTTTCTTTTGGACATCGGAGATGCCTCTCGCGCGGAACACTTCGGGCGCCTCGGACTTGAACGCGCCCCCCGACGGCCAGATTCGTACCATGCGGCGGGCCGCTCATTAATGCAGGAAGGAAAATTTGATGAGGCGCAAAGTATATTCCGTCAGGGCATTGCCTTGAATAACTCAATTGCCACATCGCATTTTTACTACGCGACATCCCTTGCTCTGGAAGATTCCGCACGAAAAGAGATGGGCAGCAAGGATGAAGCGCTTGCCGAGTACGCGCGAGCGCAGGAGTTGAAACTCGCGCCAAGCCCGAGCCGCTATGATACGATTGGCTCGGCGTTCTTTACCTATAAAGAGTGGGAACAACTCGATGCGTTAATGAAACAAGCAATCGACGAGTACGATGATTATTCTCGCCTGCACCAGTTGGCACTTGCCGCCGCACTGAACCTGCAAGACCGAGAGAATGCTATCGCCCAGGCGAAAAGCATGAAGGTGCTCAACGCATCGAACGCGCAGCTCATTACGCGTTTGGACCGTATTATTGGGTTTGTGGAAAACAATAACTGGGCGGCAGCACTGCGAGAAATGGGGATTGAGTAGGATTAGAGAGCGCGGAAGAAGAACGATGAAAATGCGGCTCGAAGCGTGAGGCCTATGAGGGTGGCCGCAACCACGCCCCACACTCCCCAGAAGGGGATGAGGGCCAAGTATAAAAGAATACGCACAACAGAAGGCGCTACCTGCAGCACGTATAAGGGACGTTTTTTGTTTTGCGCAAGCAGCGCGGATTCAAAAAGGGAAAACGGAATAAGCAAGGTCGTTATAGCGAGCACCTGAAACAGCGGAACCGATTCGGCGTAGGCAGGAAACACAAAGGCATAGAGTAAGGGGGCCGCCAATATTGCCAGTACCACAATAGGAATGAGCAGCAATAGCATCAAGAAAAATTTGCGCGTTAACCCTTGGTATATCGCGCCACCGCCCGAGAGGGCGCTCATTTTAGGCAAAGCAAGTTCTTGGATGGGGAGGAATGCGGTGAGCCGCTGGGATGGGAGGAGTGCAAAACTGTAAATGGCAACGGTTGCGGGCCCCAAGAAGTGCCACAAGATAATTTTGTCCAGATGGTCGGAGGCAAGTTTGAGCGCGCCCATTAAGGAGAGGTGCTTGCCCAGGGTGAGTGCTTCGGGGTCAACGGTGTTGTTGCGTACCGCATTCAGAGAGTATCGATACGGAAGGTAGCGCACGAGCGCGTTGGCGCCAAGGTAGATGCCCATCAGTACAATAATATTGACGTTCGCTATAACGAGCCCTACGAGTAGCGCGGTGGGGATGGTAGCGCTGATGGTGTCCAGTACGATGGCTCGCCGGAAGTCAGCTCGTCCTTGCCAGAAGTGCGTAAATAGCTCGCTGGTGCGCCACAAGGGCAGGATGATAGCAACTACCCCAAAAGAGAGGGCGAGAGCGTTGTTGGCGTGCAGGGCGTACCAGGCGGCAACACCAACGAGCATGGCGCTGCCAATAATGGACCACTGGAAGCGGGCGTGCGCGATGGTGGCAAACGTGCCCTCGTGTCCGCGCGCGACAGCCCGCACGAGGGCGGCGTTGAGTCCGGGTAACGCCGGTATGCTTGCGATGCTCGCGACCGAAAGAATATACTGGTAGGTACCGAATGTTTCTTGGCTCGCGAAGTAGGCGAAAGCGCTCATCGTACCCAGGGAGAGGACTGCCTGTGCGGCCTGCCCGCCGAGCAACCAAAAACCGCCACGCGCCACATAGCGCATATCGGTATGGGTGTAGCGCTGGCTCCAGAGCAGGGCGCGGTCCAGGTTTCGCAGCGCAAAATTCAGCATACTGGTATTGTACTATCATTTTAATGAAACTGCCCGAAGGTTCTACCTCCCTCATTCTCTTACAGAGGACGCACTACCTTGCCGCTCATCCTCTCTTTGCCGCCCTAACCCTTCTGGGGTCCGCGGATTTTTTGTATAGGCTGAGCGTTTCCCTGAAAGCTTTTCTTTTTGGTTCGCGTATCAAGAGCGAATACGCGAAAGACATTGAAAAGGAGTACGCGGCCATCGTTCCCTACCTTCCGGGCCACGCCGCCGCCATTTTAGACATCGGGTGTGGGATTGCCGGCATTGATGCGTTGTTGAGCAAGCATTATGGCCACAGAGTTGGTATCTTCTTGCTTGACCGGACGCTTATGCAGAAGCGCGTATACTACGGAATGCAGGAAACGGGCGCATTCTATAACTCCTTGGAGATATCCAGGGAGGTATTGGAGATGAACGGAGTAGATAGAGCGAATATTCATGTTCAGGAAGCGACGAGCGCCAACGAGATACTATTTGATGCGACATTTGATATTGTCCTCTCCCTGCTTTCGTGGGGATTTCACTATCCGGTTTCTACCTACGCGACGGCCGTGTTTGCCACACTTAAGCCTGGCGGGATGCTTATTATGGACGTACGAAAAGAAACGGGCGCGCAAGAGGAAATAGAAGCTCTTTTTGGCGAGGCCACCATTATTTCCGAGCGAGCCCGCTCAAGGCGTATTATGGTGCGCAAGCGGGAAGTGTAACCTTGAAAAAAGGGCTCAACTAAGGTACGCTAGGTACCGTAACTACCAGCTCCGAGGGCGGTAAAATCTCACTACTATTACTATGGCGAACGCAAAAAAGAGTGCCACAAAGGGCAAGAAGTTTATCGTAACGGGCGGTGCTGGTTTCATTGGTCATCATTTGGTCGCTGCGCTCATTGAAGCGGGCCATTCGGTTGCCATTATTGACAACCTTTCCAGCGGTTCCAAGAAGAACATCCACCCCAAGGCTGATTTCTATAAGATGGACATCCAAAGCCCGCGGGTGGAGGAAGTATTTAAAAAAGTGAAGCCGGACGGCGTGTTCCACCTGGCCGCCATTGTACGAGTTCCTGTTTCCGTGGTTGATCCGGTTGGCACAACCAGCGCGAATGTTGTGGGTGCGGTTAACGTGCTGCACATCGCCTCCCGGTTGGGCGTGAAGCGGGCGGTATGCGCTTCCTCATCCTCGGTATACGGAAATCAAAAGAAGCTTCCCTTGCGCGAAGACATGACCCCGAACCCGCGCAGCCCCTACGCGATGCAGAAGTTGGCAGTGGAGCACTTCTCCCGCATGGCAAAGGACCTCTACGGTCTGCCAGTTGTTTCATTGCGCTACTTTAACGTGTACGGCCCCGGGATTGACCCCACCTCTGAGTACAGCCTGGTTGTTGGAAAGTTTTTGATGATGAAAAAGCAGGGCAAAGCACTTCCTATTTTTGGAGATGGGAAGCAGACGCGCGCTTTCTGCTACGTGGATGATGTGGTGCGCGCCACCATAAGCGCAATGTTTGCCAAGGATATCGAAGGTGGTGAGGTAATTAATGTTGCGGGAAGCGACGCGCA
>Ga0172380_10000346_pt1 | contig 93992 bp, 81 predicted proteins | sample Leawe162metaG_FD_119747 | JGI IMG/M metagenome (GOLD analysis project Ga0172380, IMG submission 119747) | Leachate microbial communities from a municipal landfill in Southern Ontario, Canada - Leachate well 162 metaG | ecosystem: Engineered > Solid waste > Landfill > Unclassified | place...
CAATCGTTCCACCAGTCCGGCCAAGGCAACCTTGGAGCTGTCGCGCACCAGGCTGAACATGGACTCCCCGAAAAACACCGCGCCCAGCGAAACCCCGTACAATCCGCCGACCAGTTTCCCTTCCTGCCGACATTCCACCGAATGGGCATGGCCCAGCTCATGCAGCTCGCAATACGCTTGGATCATGGCCTCGTCCAGCCAGGTACCTTGTCCGTCATCAAGCCGGAGGTTGGCGCACTGGTTGATGACCCCGGAAAAATCTGTGTCAAAGGTGGTGCTGAAGACCTGCTGCCGGATGGTGCGTCCCAGCCGTTTGGACAAATGGAATTCTTCGGGAAACAGAACCAGGCGCGGATTGGGCGACCACCAGAGAATCGGCTCGCCGGGGGAGTACCAGGGGAAGATGCCGTGTTGGTAAGCCAGAAGCAGGCGGGGTACCGAAAGGTCGCCGCCCACCGCGAGCAGGCCGTCTTCCTCGGCCAGGGCCGGAGGCGGGAACAGCAGGCTGTCGCTCAGTTGGAAAACAGGCATGGATGATAGTTAAAAGTGCAGAGTTGAGAGTGCGGAAGAAATAAGGCCCTCCGGGGGGAGGAATCAGGCGATGCGCTGCACCAGGGGAATGTCCTTGATGCCGGTGGTGCAGACGTTGAGATCCCTGAGGATGCCGTCGCTCACCCGGTAGATCCAGCCGTGCACCGCCAGCTCCTGCCCTGATTTCCAGGCGTTCTGTACCATGGTCGTGTGGCAGACGTTGGCCACCTGTTCCTTCACGTTCAATTCGCAGAGCAGGTCGAGTTTTTCTTTTTCGCTGGGTTGCGCGTCGATCTCTTTTTGATGAAACCGGTAGACATCCTTGATGTGCCGCAGCCAGTTGTCGATCAGGCCGTGTTCGCTGTTTTCCAGGGCGGCGGTGATGCCGCCGCAATCGTAATGGCCGCAGACGATGATGTGTTTGACCTTGAGCACATCCACTGCGTACTGGATCACCGAGAGGCAGTTGAGATCGGTATGGACCACCACGTTGGCGATGTTGCGGTGGACGAAGATCTCGCCCGGCAGCATGTTGACGATCTCGTTGGCCGGCACCCGACTGTCGGCGCAGCCGATCCAGAGATACTGGGGCCGCTGTTGGCTCGCGAGTTTGCTGAAAAAATCCGGGTCACCCTTTTTGATGGCGGCGGCCCAGTTTTTATTATTGTCGAAAAAATGCTTGAGAACCTGCATGGATTTCCTTGGGTTGTGATCCGCCGGAAGGGGTTAATTCCGGTTGGCGGTCATGGCGAAGGAGGTCAGTTCGATGAGAAACTGGTTTAAATTCTGGAGATCGTCGTGCTTGAGCCCCATGTTGATCGCGCTCAATACCTCCTTGCTCCGCTCCGAACGCAGGGCCGAGATAAAGGCGAGGATCATTTCGCGGTCAAACAGCGTGTCGATTCCCTCGCACAAGGTCCTAAGGGCTTCCTCCACCGGCAGGGCGTCCCGGTAGGGGCGTTTGGAGGTGAGGGCGTCGAAGACATCCGCCACCGCGATAATCCGGCCGAAGCGGGAGATATCCGCGCCCACCAGGCCGAGGGGATAGCCGGTGCCGTCCATCCTTTCGTGGTGCTGGGTCGCGCCTTCGAGGATGCGGGCCGGCAGTTTGATGGGCTGGAGGATCTTGTCGGTGAAGACCGGATGCTGCTGGATAAGGCAGAATTCCTCGCTGGTGAGTTTGCCGGGTTTGCCCAGGATCAGTTCCGAGATGCCGATCTTGCCCAGGTCATGCATGTATCCGGCGATTTCCAGATCGTTGAGCTGCTGGCTGTCGATGCCAAGCTCTCCGCCGATGGCCAGGGCATACTTGGCCACCCGGAAGGAGTGGCCGTGGGTGTACTCGTCCTTGGCGTCGATGGCCGCGGCCAGGGCCTTGACCGTGTTCAGGTAGAGATCCTGGAGGCTGTCGTACAAGCGCAAGGTTTCAAAGGTCGGCGAGATGATATTTTCGATGATGCCGACCAGCTGTTTTTCGGAGGCGGAAAAAGCCCGGTGGCCGAGGCCGCGGATAAAAAGCATCTGGCCGCTCAGTCCGTCCTTTTCCTTGATCGGCGAGTAGAGCAGCGAGGCGCCGTCCTCGCGGCTGCAGATGATGGTGGAGCCGGATGCCGAGCGCTGCAGCTGGGTACTGTTTCGGTTGGCGGCCACTTCCTCGTCGCTCATCCGGTGGGTGACGCGGATTTCCTCGTCCCATCTTCCCTTGGTCTGGATAAACCCCTGGTCCGCCTTGGTCGCCTTGGCGATTTCCTCCAGGATGATCTGGTAGCATTTTTTCAGGTCATCGATGCCGATGATCTTTTTGGCCACCTTGACCAGGAAGTTCATCTGGCTGGCGAGTTGCAGCATCTCTTCGGTGGTTTCCTGAAGTTCGGTTTCCCGCAGGAGCTGGCTGTTCAGGGCGGTAAGGCAATAATGGATGTGCGGTTCGGCCTTGTCAAGATGATCCGGGCTCGGCGCGGCGCAAACAATCCCGCCGATGTCGGAGGAAAAGCGGAAGGGGTAGGCGCGGCTGGCCGGGGGGGTGTTCCCCTCGCTCCGGCGGCTTGCCACGACCGTTCCCTCGCTGTCGATCACGGTGATGGCGAGATTGTGCGCCTCGGCCAGATAGTCGATTGATTGGTCCAGAAAAGCGGTATCGAACAGATAGTCTCGAATAGAGGCCATGGCTGGTCAGTTCGTTCCGAGGATGTCGCGGATGGCCTGGGAGAGCTCTTCCCGGCAGATAGGCTTGTTTAAAAAGCCGATGCCGCCGGCTTCCTTTGCCTGTTCGATGCTTTCTTCGCTCCCCAGGGCGGTGAAGAAGGCCACCGGGATATGGGCGGTGCGTTGGTCCGCCTTGATCCGCCAGGTTGCCTCGAAGCCACCCATGACCGGCATTTCGATGTCCATGATAATCATGTCCGGTTGGATATCGACGGCCAGCTCGCAGCCTTGAAGGCCGTTTTCCGCAGTGATGGATTGGTGCCCCAGTTGCTGGACAAGCTGGCTGACGATCCGCCGGATCATGGCGGAATCATCGACTATGAGGATGGTTTTCAACATGCAGCATAACTCACAACGTGTGTGGGACAGTCTGGCCCAGGTGGACAATGTGCGCACTATACTCTTAAAACGGGAGGTAAGGCAAAAAAAATCTCGGCCATGCTCCCTGGTCCGCCGCGGGTTAGGCCCCTTGGCAATCCTCGGGACGCCCGGCCTATTCCTTTCGGGTCCGAATGGCCACGGAATTGGCGTGGGCGGTGAGGCCCTCAAGCTTGGCGAGCAGCTGGATATGTTCGCTGTCCGCCTGGAGGGCTTCCCGGGAATAGGCGATCAGGCTGGATTTCTTGATGAAGGTCTCCACCCCGAGGGCCGAGGAGAAGCGGGCCGTGCCCATGGTCGGCAGGACATGGTTGGGACCGGCCAGATAATCCCCGGCCGATTCCGGGGTGTGGCGGCCGAGGAAGATCGCCCCGGCATGGCGGATGCGGGTCAGCCAAAGAAATGGCTCCTTCACCATCAGCTCCAGATGCTCGGCGGCAATCGCGTTGGCCAGGAGGATGGCTTCCTCCAGATCCTTGGCCACCAAGATCACCCCGCGTTCGCTCAAGGATTTCCGGGCGATCTCGGAGCGGGAGAGATTTGCCAGCTGTGCTTTGAGCTCCACCACGATCCGGCCGGCCAGTTCCTCGCTGGTGGTGATGCACATGGCTTGGGCCTGCGGGTCGTGTTCCGCCTGGGCCAGCATGTCGGCGGCGATGTAGGAGGGCTCCCCGGTTTCGTCGGCGATGATCAGCACCTCGCTGGGCCCGGCGATCATGTCGATGCGCACCCTTCCTGCAACCTGGCGTTTGGCCTCGGTCACGTACTGGTTGCCGGGACCGACGATCACATCCACCGCAGGGATGGTCTTGGTGCCGTAGGCCAAGGCCGCGATGGCCCAAGCGCTCCCCGCCTTGTAGATTTCGGTGATCCCGATCTCCTGGGCCGCCACCAGCAGGGCGGGATTGATCTTGCCGTTTTTATCGGGCGGGGTCATCATCACCCGGTGCTCCACCCCGGCGATGGCCGCAGGGATGCCGTTCATCAGCACCGAGGAAACCAGGGGGGTTTTGCCGCCCTGGCCGCCCGGCACGTAGAGCCCGGCCGAGTCCACCGGATGCACGATCCGGCCGGTGATGGCGCCGTCTTCCCGCGTCACCATCCAGGATTGTTCCTTTTCCCGCTCATGAAAGGTGTAGATGCGCTCGATGGCGATCTCCAGGGTGTCGAGGAAAGCATCGTCCACTGATTCCATGGCCTGGTGCAGCTCTTCGTCGCTCACCCGGAGCTGTTTGACGCTCATCTTGGGCGCGTCGAACTTGCGGATGTATTCCACCAATGCCTCGTCGCCGCGCTGCCGGATGTCGGCGATGATACTGGTCACAGTCTGTTGGCAGGCAGAGTCGGCCAGCTGGAAACGGTCGCGCAGGCCGGCCAGGATCTCTTTGCCTCGGGCAGAGGTGGTGGTAACGGGGGTAATGATCATGGTGTGCCTCTATGGTTGAGCAGAAATCCGCGCTGTGGAGCCAGCTGCCTGCTGCTTTTTCTGTATCGTCATTCCGGCGGAAGCCGGAATCCAGTACTTAGGGACGTCTGGACCCCGGCTTCCGCCGGGGTGACGGTGTTGGATCTATCGATTATTTCTGCAAGCAAGCACGAGGCTTGCATCGTGCAAAATACCACCCACCCATTGACGCCATCTGGATAGTATTTCTCTCTATACCAGCGTTTACAGGGGAAGAAAAGACCTCTTCGCGCAAATGGGCAAAATCCCCGGCCATGCTTGGCATTGCCAAGAGGCAGGGGAGCGGATAAGCTGGTACCTGTCGGGGATGGTTTGACCTCTTTCCCTTTTTGCCGGGGTACATCATGTTGCGCTCATATCTTGCGGCGGTGCGGGAGCTTCCCAAGCCGCCCCGTCTTTTTCTGATCTTCACGGCGGTCAACGTCTTTTCCTGGCAATGCATCGCCGGATCGGCGCTGGTTCTCTTTGCCCGCGCCGTCAATATGCCCCCGTCCTGGGTGGGGCTGCTGCTCTCCTTTCTCCCTCTTTCCATGCTGCTGGTGGTGTTTACCGTGCCGCTGGTGGAGTGGCTTGGTCCCCGGAAGCTGTTGGTGTGGACCTGGCTTGCCAGGAATGTCCTCTCCCTGTCGGTTTTTCTTCTTCCCTGGGCGGTGGACCGCTGGGGGGAGGCAGGCGGTTGGCACGTGCTGCTCTTCGCCACCCTGGCCTTTTCCCTCGTTCGGGCCGTGGGTGTGGGCGCCTGGTATCCGTGGCTGCACGAGATCGTCCCCAGGCCGCTCCTTGGCTCCTATTTTTCCATCGAAGCAGCCATGAGCCAGGTGATCACCATCGTCCTTGCCCTGGTCATGGCCTTGGTTCTTGGGATGGGCCAGGGGTTGCCACGGTTTTTTCTCATTTATGGGGCGGGCATCACCGCAGGCTTTTGGAGCGTTCAGCTTATCCGAAAGATCCCCGGCGGGGAGAGCGGCGCGGCCGCGGAGATCGGGGCCTCCGCTCGGCGCCCGGCCCTGCGCCAGGCGCTGGCGGATAATGAGTACCGGCGATTTTTCTTCCTCGCCATGCTGGGTGCCGCTTCGGTCATGTGGCTCAACGCCGCCTCGGTGATGTATCTGCGCGACATGCTCTTCTATTCCGAAACCAGGATCATGCTGCTCCTTGGTGCGGGTGGGATCGGGGTGGCCTGTACCGTCCATTTCTGGGGCAGGGCGGCAGACCGCTTCGGCAGCGTTCCGGCCATGATCCAGCTCCTGGTGGCGCATGCCCTGCTGGCGTTCTCTTGGTGGTGGCTGTTGCCGGGTGGCCGCCTGACCGGACTGCTGGCGGTGGTGGTCATTGTTTTCACCACCATCTTCAATGGCGCCTTCACCATGGTCAGCGCCAGGGGCATGCTCTGCCGGGTGCGCGACGAAGGGCGGGTGGCCTATACCAGCCTCTGGATCCTCGGGGTTTCCACCGCCAACGGGTTTCCGCCGATCCTGGCCGGTCTGCTCATCGGCCATCTGGGGCTGGCCGGTTTCCGGCTCTGTTTTCTCATCGCCGGTTGTCTCGGTCTGGCAGCGGCCTCTTTGATGTTCGGTCTGCCGCCGGAGGAGGGAAAGCCGCCCCTGCGCGAACTGCGCCATCTGATCCACCCCGGTCAGCCGGTGCGTTCCCTGGCCAGGGTTTTTTGGATTACCTTGGGGTTGGGCGAAAAGAAGTAAGGGGCCGGCCGGGGATGGGAGGTGCATCGCGGAGCGGCCAAGGATTCGACCAGCCCCCTCCGGGGCGATGCCGAAGGTATGGGTTTTGTCTCTTTATTTGCGGGGAGGCATGGAGCGATAAATCTCCGGATAGTGTTCCTTCAGGCAGTCCGGGCACAGGCCGTGGCTGATGTCCGCCTCGGTATGCTTGTGGATATACACATCGACGTTCTCCCAGGTTCCCTCCGCGGTGCGGATCTTTTTGCAGAAGCTGCACAGCGGCAGAATGCCCCGCAGGGTTTTGATTTCTCCAAGGGCGGTCTGGAGTTCCTGGTTGACCCGGCGCAGTTCCACCAGATCTGCATGGCGGGCCAGGGCGATGGTGATGGCGCGGTCGATTTCCGCCAGAACCGGCGGCTTGGTCAGAAAGGCGGCAACCCCGGCCTTGCTCGCCGTTTCGACCAGATCCGCTGTTTCGTAAGCGGTCATGATCACGATGGGGCAGGGGCACTCCTCCGTGATGCGGCGCGAGGCCTCCAACCCGTCCATCTCCGGCATTTTGATGTCCATGAGCACGGCATCGGGGCGCAGTTCGGCAACCAGCCGGATCGCCTGCCCGCCATTGCCCGCCTCGCCCACTATTTCATAGGTGGTTCCCCGCAGGATGCGCTTTATTTCCTCGCAGACCAGAAAGTCATCCTCCGCCACCACCAGACGGATATGTCGGTCATCCATGACTGTTTCTCCTCGGAATCAGATCGCCGGTTCAGGGCCTTTTGCCGGGAAGGAAATGCGGGCCACCCCCCCGTTGTCGTTTGTCAGCGTGATTGTTCCCTGCATGTTTCTTGTCACCAGTCCGTTCACCAGGGTGATGCCGATCCCGCTGTCGGAGAAGTCTCCCCGCAGAAGGGGCTCGGGAAAGCCGGGGCCGTCATCCCGGTAGGTAAGTTCGATGGTGTTGTCCAACTGCCGCATGGAGACCGCGATGCCGACGCCATCCCGCTCGCGGAGCGCATATTTCAAGGTGTTGGTGCTCAATTCGTTCAGGACCATGGCCAGGGAATGGGCCTGGTCGCTGTCCACGCAGATTTCAGAGGGGGAGATGTCCAAGCGGGCCGAGCGGGAGGCGGACAAGCCCTTGAGGGTTTCCTGGATCACGCTTTCGCAGAGCCTGCTCAGCGGCAGGGGCTTCCACTCCGAGGAAGAAAGGAGCCGGTGCACGGTGAGCAGCCCCGCCACCCGCCAAACCACTTCCTGGATACGGCTCTGGTATTCGAGCATCCCTTTTTCCCTGGCTCGGTCCTCCTCCTGGTGCAGCATGCTGATGATGGCGACCAGATTGTTCTTGACCCGATGGTTCACCTCTCTGAGCAGCACGGTCTGGGTCTCGGCATACTCGCGTGTTTTTTCCTCGGCCAGGCTCCGTTCCGCCACTTCCTCCGCCAGTTTCTCGTTCAGGGTTTGCAGCTCCCTGGTGCGGTCCGCCACCCGTTGTTCCAGGGAATCGTGCGATTCTTGGAGGCGGGCGAGCATGGTGTTGAACGAAGAGGAAAGTTGGGTGATTTCATCGTGGCTGGTAACGGTGATCCGGCTGGTTGGATCGCTATCCTTGGTCACCCGGTTGGCGGTTCTGGTAAGGGCGATGAGGGGGGCGGTAAGTTTTTTCCCCATGGTGTGGGAGATGGCAAGGGCCAGAAGGAGGACGATGGCGCCGATGACCAGATAGATCGCCGTCATGGTGAGCAACGGCGCGTATGCCTGCCTGGTTCTTTGGCCAACGGTCAGCGCCAGGGCCAATTGGTCGAGGGGTGCTTGGGGCTTGAGTTGAACGGTGGTGCTTAATATTGAGGTGCGCTCCTTGGTGGTTGTCCATATCTCCCCATTGCTGCCGGAAAGTTTGAAGATGTTGTTGTGGGCGCCGGACACATCCGGCAGGCATCCCTCAATGAGGGGGACAAGCGGCAGCTCCAGGACCAGCAACCCTTCGGGTTTGCCGGTGGCGCCATAGAAAACAGGATAGGCGATGAGCAGGTGGCCGCCTTTCGCGTTCTTTCCGAGACGCGCCAAGGGGCGCTGGTTCGTGATCACCTGGGTCAGCAGGGGTTCATCCGAATAAGTCCGCAATTTTTCCGAGCCCTGGCAGGAGATAATGGGGGTTCCGGAAAAGTCGCAGAGGGTGAGCAGGCAGGGAATGCCCTGCGGGAGATGGTAGCTGCGGAGAAACGGTTCGACGTACATCTCCCGTCCCGCGGAGTTGATGAGGGCATTGACTACAATGAGATTTCCCGACATGTTGCGCATGTCGTTGTTGATGTTGTCCAGGCGCGCTTCCAGCCGGTGGCTGATCAGGGCCGCCTCAAAGGAGAGTTTCTCTTCAATCTGCTCCTTTAGGGTGTGCCGGGTGAAGAGGTAGCTCGCCGTGCCCAGGGTCAGGACCACGGCCGTGGTCAGCGACAGGGCGGCAAGGGAGATCTTGTTGGCAATGCTCCGGGGCATGGGCTGCTTACTCCCGAATCCGCAGGATGGCGCCATCACTCCGGAAGCGGCTCATGAACAGGTCGCCGGGTTCCAGGGCTTCGTGGCGTTCGGCGGTGAATGGCCGGGGGTAGGCTTTGATCAGGCCGTCGTAGTTGCGCACCTGTTCCAGCGCAGTGCGGATTTTGCTCCGGTCGGTGGTCCCGGCCTTGTCGGCGGCCAGGGCCAGGATATGGGTCAGGTCATAGGCGTGGGCCATGCCCACCGGCGAGGGAATATCCTCCGGCTTGCTGATCTTGAAGAGCTGGCCGGCTGTTTTGTAAAATTGCCTCAGCTTCTGTTCCCGGTGGTTGTCGAAAAAACTGTAGGTCTGCACCACGGAAAAATCGATCTGATTGATCGCCTCGCCGGTCAGCTTGGTGAAATTGCCGCCGGTGACCCCCCAGTGGCTGATGATGGGGAGGCGTTTTTCCTGGGGCAGGGCCGCCACCTCCTTGACCAAAATCGACCCTTCGGCCTCGTTGGCTACCAGGATGATCGCCTCGGCGCCGGAGTTGCGCGCCGCTTCGTACTTGTCGAGCAGGGATTTGTCGCCCCACATGTACCACTGGACCGTGGTCGCGTTCAGCTCCGGGTGAGCGGCGAGATGTGTCTTGAGGGCTTTTTCGCAGCTTCGGCCCCAGCCGGTGGTGGGCAGTAGCACGCCGAATCGTTTGGCCCCTTTTTTCGCGGCGTGATTCAGCATGGTCTGGATGGCCCAGCTGTCTTTCAGGGAAAGGCGAAAGCTGTAGTTCGGCGTGCGGTCATTGTCGACGATGTTGTCGGCCGCGCCCCAGGCGCTGAGCAGGATCATCTTTTTTTCGTGGAGAATAGACACCTCTTCCTGCATGACCGGAGAGAATTTGCCGCCCACCACCGCAATCAGGTCGGGGATCTCGGCAAACTCTTCGATGTTCTTGATCCCCCGGGCGGGCACGGAGCGGTGGTCCTTGATGACCAGCTCCAGCGGCCTGCCGCCCAGCACCCCGCCCGCCGCGTTGATCTCGCTGATGGCGGTGAGAATTCCCATGCGGATGGCGTCATCCGAGGTGCTGGTTACATGGCCGACCTCCGCGTCAAAGCCGATGATCACCGGTTTTTTTGCCGATTCGGCGGCCATGGCGCCGGCTGCCATGACTATCGTTGTGATCAGGGTGAGAAAAGTTGTTATGGCCCGTGATGTTCTGCGCGTTCCCATTCCGTGCCTCCTGTGTTGGTCCCGGAAGAAAATGTCCGCTGCCCCTGAATGTCAGGGGTGGCGCGGCATGGCGTCCTGTTTTCAGGGTATAGGGCGAATGGGAAAATGTCAAAATGTTGTGTGTGTGACGGAGACGTGCGGCGAGGAGAAAGGGGCGGGTTGGCGGAATGCCGGAGGGGCGGCGGCGTCGCCATCGGGAAGGAGGGCAAGGTGCTGGGCAACCGGAATTTTTGTTGAGTGATTGCGTAACTGGAAAAAAGGCGAAAAACAAGGAGATACAGCCTGGGAGGCTAAAACAATTTCCGCTGCCCGATAACCCCTGGCAGCCGTTGGGGAGACTTGATCCTGAGCACCTTGTTGACATTCATCCTGCCGGTCACGACCTCAATATCACGCACCGCAACACCGAACTCCTCGGCCAGAAAGCGCACCATGTAGTCGGTCGCCTTTCCACCCCGGGGCACAGCCTTGACGCTGACGCAGAGTTGGTGGCCCTTTACCTTGCCGATGGCGTCTTTCTTGGCATTGGGGGTGCCGAGGATATTCAGGACCAGAACATCGCCCTCCCAGGTGTAAAACGGTCTTTCCATCATTCTCCCAAAAGTATTCTGCGTACGGAATCCCCTTTGTTGTTTAATGGCAATAGGGCACTCTCAGTGCTTGTCTTTTTTCGGGACGGCCTCCGCATAGCCTGCCTCCCGCTGGCTGCGCACGGCAAGAACAAAAACGGTGTCGATTTCGGCAACGTAGCGGTATGAGGCTACATCGCCGTGCGAACGACGCCCGATCACCAGCTCTCGCTTGTCATTCTTCGCGGGGCGGCCGATCAGGGGGCTGTGCGCCAGCACGTTGATCGCCTCGATGATTTCCCGAATGCGCGCCCCCGGATCTTCAACCTGATATTGGGCAAGGTGATCGAGGATGCGGTCAAAATCCTCCCCCACCTCCGGGGCCAATTCGAGGCGCGACATCTTCAGCGCGCCAGTTTGCGGGCTGCCGGGCGCTTTGCCGCTTTCCCGGCAAGCCGTTCTTCCAGATAGCCGCGCATCTGCTCCCACGGAATCGTCTTGCCGGAGGCAACGATCCGGGCATAGCGTTCCTCGGCAACCGCATCGAAATCAGCGCGAAGATTCTCCTGCTCCGTTTTTTCCGCAATGGCCTCAAGGATGAAGCCGTGCGGGGTCATGCCGACACGTTTCGCCGCTGCGGCAACGCGGGCTTTCAGGTCTTCCGGCAAGCGGATGGTGGTTGTGGACATGGGTGTCTCCAAGGGGTTGCATGCTAAAAAAAGACACATCCATGGTAGCACATCAGTGCTACTGGCGCATCGTCTTTTTCTTGGCTATCGAGGGTTGTGGGGATTGAGAAGGAAAAATGGAGGTGGCGAGTTGGGTTGGGGTGTAGCTCGGGGTCTTGAAATATCTGAAACTGACTTTTCGAGACCTGACCCCGCTATGTCCTAAAACGATCTTCCCGTCATTTCTTTTATCCCATCGGGTACAGAATTTCTTGATTGACGCTGTCGCACTCTTTCAGGAGTTCTTGCGAGAGAACAGTTTCCGAGGCCTTGAGGGTATCGTCAAGCTGTGAAGGATGCGTTGCCCCGACGATGGTGCTTGGCACAAAATCAAAACTGAGCGTCCATGCCGCCGCCATGGTTGCCGGAGCAAGCCCATGTTTCAGGGCAATGGCGGCATATTTTTGCGCCGCTGCTATGGATCGGTCGCCTGCGAATCGTCCGGCCTGCGCCCGCATCCTCGGGTCAGGATTGTTCAGGTAGTCCCCAAAGCGAAAGCCGTCCCAATGGCGGTCGGGCTTATATTTGCCGCTCAATACCCCGCCGGCCAAGGGCGAGAAGGGGAGCAGGCCGACCTGCTCTTTTTTGCAGACGATGGCGATTTCATCCAGGAAGCGCCGGTTGAGCATGGAAAAATTGTTCTGGATGCTCTCAAATCGCTTGAAGCCCCGGTAACGGCTGGTCTCCAAGGCCTTTGTCAGGCCGTAGGCGTTCTCGTTTGAAGTCCCGATATAGCGCACCTTCCCGCTGCGCACGAGCTGGTCAAGCGCTTCGAGGCTTTCTTCAATGGGAACGACGGTGTCGGGCCAGTGGACTTGATAGAGATCGATGTAATCGGTCTTGAGTCTCCGCAGGCTTCCTTCAACAGCGGTGGTGATATGAAAGGCATCGATGGCCGTAAGCCCATGCCGCACCGGGGGGACGAACCAGCCATTGGCCGCGCCCGCGACCTTCGTGGCAACGATGATCGAATCCCGTGGCTTGCCTGCCAGCCATTCGCCAAAGATCGCTTCCGTGATCCCATAGGTTTCTGCCGTTGGCGGAACGGGATACACTTCGGCGGTATCGTAAAAGTTGACGCCATTGGCATGGGCCTTATCAAGGATCTCAAACGATATTTTTTTATCGCATTTCTTCCCGAAGGTCATGGTCCCCATGCAGATGTTGGAGACTCTCAGGCCGCTTTTTCCGATGTAGTTGTATTTCATATGGGTGATCGTAGGTTGTTGTATTTAAGGCCGAGACAAGGCCCGGAAAAGGTCCAACGCCCCAGCTAAAAAAATAGACATATTATATATCAGGCGATACTTTGTTTACCTGCGCTGAAGTGATTGGTTAGCCACGAATGCTTTTCCTGTGCAAGTATGGCAATAAGGGGACGGAGCCCCGATTTTCTGTCCTGTTTAAGCGAATTGTGCGGCATTTGTCCGGTTTATTTCATTCCTTATTGCTTTCAACTTTAAGGAGCTCTCCTGAGTAGTAGTCAAGCAATAGTGCGGATCGTAACACACCGTTTTTTCCTTGGACGTTACAATTTATATAACTGGTAGATCCAATTTTGATCATTCCGTGATGACTGTGGATATGGCCGAAAATATGATATTTGGGTTTTAGTTTGGCCACGGCAGCTGCAAGCTCGGAGCAGCCATGCGATATGGGCCCATCTTGGTCAAAAATGCCTAGCGGTGGTGCATGGGTTACTAAGATGTCGATTTTTGGCGGGATCATATCCCATTTTTCTTTCAAGGCTTTCCCTCGTGGCAAGGCAAAGGCATCGCAAGCATAGTCATTAAATGTTGGTTGCCAAGGAGTTCCGTAGATGGTGATTCCGGAAATAACAACACATTCATCCTGAAGATATACCGCGTTAGATAAAAGAGCTTTGGCTTTTCCCGGGTCACGAGCCAGCCTGTGGTCGTGATTGCCTCCAATTACAATCTTATGCTTATGGGAAAGACTTCCCAGGAAGTTGTTAAAGTTCGCAACATCTTGCGAGGTTCTGCAATGGGTCATATCGCCGGCAAATATTAAAATATCTGCATCGGGGATATTTATTCTCCCGTGTGTTGCATGGGTATCGCTGAAAATAGCTAATTTCATTGTTGAAAATAATTAGAAAATCATTAGGGGCACTCCCCAGTTATTCTCTCACGCAGCCAGCGGCGTGATGCGGGCAAGCGATTCCCCGGCGATTTTTTCAGCTTCTTCGGTGTCGTAGTCGGCCTGCAACCCAAGCCAGAATCCCGGCGTGGTGCCGAAAGCGCGGGAGAGTCGCAGGGCGGTGTCGGCTGTGATCGAGCGTTTCCCTGCGCAAATCTCACTGATGCGCATGGCTGGAACGCCGATGGCCTTGGCCAAGCGATATTGGCTGATTTCCATGGGCTTGAGAAATTCTTCCCGCAGTATTTCGCCGGGGTGGATGTTGGGCAGTCTGTTCATGGTTGCCTCCTGTCAGTGATAGTCGCAGATTTCGACCTGCTCTGCGTTGCCGTCCGTCCAGGCAAAACAGACCCGCCACTGGTCGTTGATCCGGATGCTCCATTGTCCGTCCCGGTCTCCGGAAAGCCGTTCAAGGCGATTGGCCGGGGGGATGCGCAGATCGTCGAGCGCACGGGCGTTGTTCAGCATCCTCATCTTGCGGCGGGCGGTGGCCTGAATCTGGTTGGGCAAACGCCGCGAAAATTCGCCGCGCCAGACCTTTTCCGTGTCGCTGTCGTGGAATGCGGTGATCATATAGTATAGTATTGTTTCGCGATAATATTGTCAAGCAGTATGGGTGGTTTTTTTGTGCTTATTGCTTCCGTTTTCAAGGGCAGTCCCGCAAGGCCCAGGAGGTATCGTCAATATGCTGCTGAAGCGCTTTGGCTGAAGCCAGAACCTTGCCGTTGATCTTGTTGGCCTCGGTCATGCGCTTGAAGCTCAGGAGCCAATCCAGCCCGTTGTAGGATTGATTGATCGCAAGCTCGACCCCTGCAATGAGAGGAACCTTTTTTGCGACCCATTTGCCAAAGATCTTATTGGCTGCGGCTATCTTTGAAATATCGAGCATTGCCTTCAGCTCCGGGGATTCTGTCTCGAAATATTTTTGCAGTTCCGGATCGTCCAGCAGGGCGTGGACTTCCTGGTTTGAGGAGGTCAACTGCGACATCAGGCCGGACATCCCATCCTTGATGAAGGTTTGCCAGTCGAGGATGTTGCTGGTGAGTTCGGAGATTTTGCCTGCGGAAGAGAGCATTTTGAGCCGCGCTATCTTGGCCTCGATGGCGGCAACAGTCACCCCATCCTGCGCCATCCGCGCGGCATTTTTCTCGTAAATCCGCTGCAGGCGATCCGCAGCCGCTCCTCGCTTGGCAAACCCTTCCAGCAATTGGCCGGTGAAATACTCGATGCCGTCCTTGGCCGCATTGAGCAGGGCGTTGCGGTTGGCGTCTTCCCAGGTGGTGAGCTGCTCCTGCGCCAGATTGATAGTGTTGTGGAACTTGTCCCTCTGGGTGATGAACCCCTGCAATTTCCGGTTCAGCTTGGCGCAATCCGGAGCTTTGGTTATGGGCTTGCCGTCAGCCTTTCCATCGCGCGGTTTCGTGGTTGGAGCAGGGGACTCGCCCTCATTTTTCAGATTCTTGGCCACATAGGCGGTGGCGTCTTTCAGGTCGACAACCCTGGGGTCATTCTCCGGGTTGACCAGCAACTGAATATCCTTGAGCGGCATGGTGTCCCCGAAGAAGGGGGTGGGCGGTCTTGGCTCGGCTGCGGTGTCGAAGGGTTTCCTTGCATCGGCGGCAAGGGTCTCCGCGTCACCGTCCAGGGTTTTAAAGGCGAGGGACGCATCCGATAAACTTTTGAAGGCCACGCCCTGGGAGCCATCCAACTGTTTGAACGACTGCATCATCTTGTTGTGTTCGGTCTGAAAGGCTGCCTCCTGGGCGCGCTGGAGCGCAGCCGCCTGCTGCGCGGCAAGGGCGGCGGCTTTTTGCTGGGCGGCAAGGGCCTCCTGGGCATTGTTCGGGCTGGTGGGGGGTGCGAACATGGAGGTTAGCAACCCCTCAAACAAGGTGCCCACAATCATGGTATTGATATCCCCGGAGGTAATGCCATGCTTTTTGGTTTTGTGTCCCCCGGACGGTTTATCGCACACGATCTGGCCGTTGACGCAGGAGCACGGTATTCCCTGCAACGCGTAGGCCTTGGCGGAGCCCTCGCAATCGAGCGCTGGCCCGGCCCAGGCAGGCAGGGGAAAGAGCAAAAAACAGAGAATCAGAAGATGACTGAAAAGTTGCTTCATGGGCATGTGCATACTCCAGGCCTGTCGGCCCTAGTTGGCCACCATGGCTTCCCACTCGTAGATCTTATCCTGGGCGCTGCGGGCGTCCTTGGCGTCAGGGGCCAGCAACAGGTATTTTTCCATGTATCCGATGGCGGATTTGAAGCGATCTTCCTGGGCAGAGAGCAGGGCCAGATTGAAGTAAGCCTCCGGATAAGAGACGGGGTCAAGTTCAATGGCTTTATTGTATCGATCAATGGCTCCGGCATAGTCTTTCTTCTGGGTAAAGGCATTGGCTTGCACGATAAATTTTCTCTGCGCCTCGGATACCTGTGGCTTTATTTTGGAAGCGCGGTATTTAGCCGCTTTTTCTTTGAAAACCTCCAATTCCCCACCATTATACCTCTCCATATGTTTCTGTATGAAATACAGGTCGTCAGCTATTTTTTGCGCAGTGCCTTCAGGCGCTCTTAACTGTACATGGTGAGATAATTCAACCATATAGCCCCACCTGACCAGTATTGTCACATCCTCGGATAGATCTTTATAGTATAACGGGAATAAAGGGAAATCTATTCGATCATCAAAAACATCAATGGCGCCGCCTTTATCTTTGTATATGTTGTAACGATCATCCGTGTAAAGAATGTTGTTTATACTCATGCGGGAATATTTTCCATATAGTTCTCGCAGAACGCCATCTCCAGGCAATTTAAAACTGGACCTACCATAGTAAATTACGTCCACTTCTTTCAAAAGGATTGCCAGGTCTTGTTTTGCCTCTTCGATGGTCGTTATGCCGGGTGGCAGTTTGGGATAATACATTTCAGGTTCAGGTGTTGCGGCAGGCGCGGCGGCGCAGCCTCCCCATATGGCGATAAGAAGGACAAGAACCGCTGAAACCAAAACCCGTTTGATCGTGTCCATTACTTCATATCTCCTTAATAAGATGGGTTCCTATCAAGCAATCCGTATATGTCGCCATCATTTTTGGGGGGCCATCAATTCCCACTCGTAGATCTTATCCTGCCCGCTGCGGGCGTCCTTGGCCTCAGGCACTAAAAGCAGATACTGTTTCATGTAAGCAATGGCCGGCTTGAACCGCTGCATCTGGGCCGAGAGCAGGGCCAGATTGAAGTAGGCCTCCGGGTAGGAGACAGGATCCACGGCAACGACCTTGAGATACAGGTCAATCGCCTTGGCATACTCCTTCCGGTCGTTCAGCACATTGGCCTGCACGATGTATTTTCTTTGCTCCTCGGAAACCGGCGGTTTGACCTTCATCCCGCGATATTGGGCCGCCTTTGCCTGAAAAAGTGCGAATCGTTCGTCACGTTTCTTCTGCAACGCCTGCTGGATAACGAAAAGGTCGTCGGCAAACCGTTGCGCATCGGGCAGGTCTTCGAAGACAAAGGAGATCAGCCCTGGGAAATGGATTTTATAGGGGCGCACCAGCCCTTCCAGGCTCTTTTCCACAACATGGCGGCCCCAGGCGGGCCATTCCGTTGTTTTCTCAACCACGATGGGCTGGTCCAGCAGATCGGCATAGAAAAAGAGGATACGGGGATGCACCTCAATCCGGTCGTCCAGGGCGGCGCTGCCGGAAAAGGCCATGAACAGGAGTTCGTTCTGGGCGTTGTACCAGAAGGTGATTGGGCCGTTTTTACCCTGGACGAAGGCCTTCAGGGCTTCTTCGTTGGCAGTATTGTTGAGGCCGGGTTGCCCATGATATTTGATGCCGGGGTTTTTGTTGCTGGCCAGCAGCGCGGCCAGATCCTTCTTCGCGGCGTCAGGGCTCTCAATTCCGGGCCGGGGCTGCGGGTGGTAGGTATATCCGATCGGGATAACGTCCTTGGGCTTGCTCCCGCCGGAATCCATTGGCGCGCATCCCAGCAAGGCAGCCATGATAAAGAGAGAAAAAGTGAATCCCAAGAAAGGTGTTGTCCGACACATAATCCTTCTCCTTCTATTGTTTCAAGGTCGCCGCCGCATCATCTGCCGGACTGTTGGGCCGACAGGTCGATCCGTCGGAAGGTGAGGATAAATGGATCCTTGTTCCCCTTGCGCCACAGTTCCAGGCTAACGGTGCTCCCCGGCTCGCCGTGCAGCCGGACCACGGCCTGGCCTGCGGAAAGGCTTTTGACCGCCACTCCGTCGATGGCCAGTATTTCATCCTCGTCGCGCAATCCCGCCTCGAAGGCCGGGGTTCCCGGCTGTAGCCGCACGCCCAGGCGTCCCTGCCAGCCGAATTGGATCGCGGAGAAACCGCCATCCCACCACTGGGTGAGTCCATAGAGCACCACGCCTAGTCCGCCTTTTCCGAGGGGGCCGTAGAGCGTATCTTCCGCCGTTTTTTTTGCCCCGGCAACAACGCCGCCGCAGCTGTCGTCCCCCAGCAGGGACATCTGCGTGGATGCCTGGTAGCTCGTGCTCTCGTGGTGCAGGACGATCCTGCCCTCACGGTCGTTCAACTCTCCGGTCGCCTCCGCGGTGTCCGGGGGGATCGTGCATTTGTCCGCGCGTACCGCGCCCCGGCTCCAGGTGCCGGTGAGACGGTTGCCCTGCAGAACGAGCTGGTATTCCGCCGGGGTGTACCCGCCGACCGGGACATCGCCGACCAGGGAATAGGTGGAGCGGACTTCGTTTTCCGGCACCTGGCGCTGATTGGTTTTGAGAGCCAGGCGATTGCCGTTGACCGTCAGGTGGTAAAAGGAGCCGTCCTGTCCCACCCAAAGTCCTATCCGCGCCTGGGCCTTGGCCGTCAATTCCTGGCGGAATTCGAGCTTGACGATTTCATCGCGCACGGTTTGCGCGTCTTTGGCGTCGGGGGCAAGGGTCAGGTATTGGCGATAGCTGGTCATGGCCTCGGCATGGCGTCCCAGCTGGGTCTGGGCCTTGCCCAGGTTGAACCAGGCAATGGCCATTTGCGGGGCAATCTCGGTGGCCATGCGGAATTCGTCTTCGGCCAGGGCCAGGTCATCATTGGATTTGGCTATCTCAATGGCGGCCATGCCCCGAAGCATGTGGCGCCGGGCATCTTCCTGGGTGCCGGTGGCGTGCGTTTTTTGCCCCACCGCTGGTTGCGGCGCAGCACTGAGGGCCGGGGTACTTGGCGCAACCCGATTTGGCGCCACCTGTGCCCTGGCGTCTGGCGTGGCTGCATTTGCTGCAACGGACTGTGGCGCGGGCGGCTGTTCCACCGCGCATCCGGCCAGCAAAAGGGTGGTCATGCTCCACAGGAAGATGGTGTTGCGCATTGTGCTTCTCCGTATCAAAAAGCCTGTTGATGGCATAATCGGCTTTGGGGCTATCGCTTCGCCGCCCCGGACTCCTCGTCAAACACCGGGCATTTCCGTTCGGGCCTGTAATTGGTGTATATCTTGTCGTTGTAATCCTTGTGGCAGGGCAAACATTGCCCCACCCGCAGGATGCGGGCCAGTTCCGTCTTGTTGAAGGGGCGCAGGTCGGGCCGGGCGCTTTTTTGCAGCGGCTTGCCCTCGATATCCACATAGCCGTCCAGCGGCGGGGTGGGGCCTGCCTCGGTTTGCAGCCCCTGGTCAACCCCGGAAAAACGCCACTGCCCTTTTTTCTTCCAGGCCGTGCCCTCGCCCAAGCCCACGGTCTTGGTGGAGGTGTGGCAGTCAACGCAGGTGCGGCCCGCCTTCTGGGTGGTGTGGGGGCTCAGGGCCGCCATGGTCAGCGAGTTGAAGGAACCCGCCGGTTTGCCCTGTTTGTCGATGAGGGTCACGACATCCTGGCAGCCGGGGGTGACGGTGACGATCTTATCCTTCCACACGGCCAGCATGGGCTTTTCGTAGCGGAGATAGGAGCGGCCCTCCTCCCACCAGCCGTCGGTTTCCTTGCCGGTCAGCTTGTCGAGATGGGTATCCCGCATGTCGCGCTTGGCGTGGCAGCCGTAGCATTGCGGGATCCAGCTGGAGTGGCAGGATTGGCAGCCCATCCGCTTGTGGCCGGGGTAATCGCAGGTACCGTTCTTGGGCGGGTTGAGGGGATGTTTTTTCTCGTCGAGTTTTCCGGTCAGCACGAAGCGGCCATCGGATTCCTGCTTGATATTGTTCAGTTTTTTGTTCTTTCTGGTTGTCCCTGGCGCACCATTGCTGGTGTGGCAGAGTTCGCAGGAGATCTCCAGCGCCTGCTCGTAATGGGCGTGCCGTTTGCCGTCGCCCATGATCTCGTCGCGGGTGTGGCAGTCGATGCAGGCCATGCCCTGCTGGTGGTGGATGTCCGAGGGCAGGTCCAGATAGTAGCGGTCGCCGGGCAGCTCTTTTTTGGAGGGCCCGCCGTGTTCGTAGGGGGTGCCGTAGCTTTCCCCTTCGTAGACGCCGATGAAGGAGGTGCCCACCCGCCCGCTCCGGTTATGGCAGCGGATGCAGTTTTCCATGGGCACCTTTTTGTTGATGAGCGGGTGCGGCTTTTTTTTGTCCTGGCCGAACCGGAAAAAGGTTTCCCAGGGCCTGGTGGCGGTGGGCGCCTGGGGCCGGGTGTAATGGCAGGCGGTGCAGCCGCCGCCCTTCTCGCCGAAGAACCCTTCCATGTCGCCCTTTTGCTTCCAGAGATGGCAGGTGGCGCAGAGCTTGCGGAAGTAGTCGATGGCCAGCGAGGTCTTGCCGGTTGCGATCAGCTCCTCCACCGAGAAATCGCCGTTCTGATCCGGGGCCTCTCCCCAGTAATGGAGCAGAGTGGCAAGTATCCCCCGGTTGGTGGCCATGAGCGAGTTCTTCACCTTCTTGACATCCTGGGCGTGGCACCCCTCGACCCCGCAGGTTTTTTCCACCACCCGCAGGTCGCCGGGGTTCTTGACAATGCCCTTGTGGGCCGGATTTTTTTCGATGGCCAGCGGGTCGCCGAGATGGCAGGACGAGCAGCCCAGCACCTCGCGGCCATGGGCCGGGTCGAGCTTTTCGTCCTTGTGGCAGGAGAGGCACATCTCCACCTGGCCGTTGACCAGCTGGTAGAGCTTGTCCGGCCTCTTGGTCAGGTTCTCGCGGACCACCAGGGCCAGCACCACCAGGAGCAGGCAGAGGATGGTGGCGCGCGGGGAGATAGGGGGCAGCTTCATGGCAGGACGGTTTCCCGGTAGCCCTCGGCCGTCGGGTAGCGGCGGCCCTGGCCGAATGCCTTGGTCGTGACCTTGAGGCCGAGGGGGGCTTGTTTGCGTTTGTATTCGTTGACCCGGATGCGGCGGACCACATCCTCCACCATTGGCCGGGCAAAGCCCATCGCCACGATTTCCCCGATGGAGCGATGCTCTTCCAGGTAGGCGGCAAGGATCGCGTCCAGCACCGGATAGGGCGGCAGGTCGTCCTCGTCGCGCTGGTTGGGGGCCAGCTCGGCGCTGGGGGGCTTGTCGATGGTGCGAAGGGGGATGATCTCGTGGTCGCGATTGAGATGCCGGCACAGGCCGTAGACCAACTGCTTGGGCACGTCGGAGATCACGGCCAGGCCGCCGCTCATGTCGCCGTACAGGGTGCAGTAGCCCACGGCGTTTTCGCTCTTGTTGCCGGTGGAGAGCAGCAGCCGCCCCTGCTTGTTGGCAATGGCCATGAGCAGATTGCCCCGGATGCGGGCCTGGATGTTCTGCTCGGTGACATCTGTTGCAGCCCCGGCAAAGACGGGGGCCAGGGCGGCGAGATAGGCTTCGAACAGACCAGTGATGGGCAGGATGGTAAAATCGATGCCCAGGTTTTTGGCCAGTTGCTCGGCATCCTCCAGGCTTTCCGGCGAGGAGTAGGGCGAGGGCAGGGCCACCCCCAGCACGTTTTTTGGCCCCAAGGCGCGGGCGGCAATGGCTGCGGTCAGGGCCGAATCCACCCCGCCGGACAACCCGATGACTACTTGGTTGAAACCGCATTTTGTCACGTAGTCGCGGGTGCCCAGCACCAGGGCCTCGCAGACCTCACCGGTCTCCTGCTCCGCATCACCAGGCGCACCGTGGATATCCCCCTGCCAGGTTGCGGTGTCCACGACCACCATATCCTCGACAAATTCGGCGGCCCGGGCCACAACCGCGCCGCGCGCATCGAGGGCGACGCTGTTGCCGTCAAAGATCAGGGAATCCTGGCCGCCCACCTGGTTGACGTAGATGAAGGGCAGGTGGTGGCGTTGGCAGAGGTTGGCGAAGATCTTGTGCCGAACAGCACCCTTGCCCAGATTGAAGGGCGAGGCTGCCAGGTTGATCAGCAGGTCCACCGGGGTATCGGCCTGGGCCAGCATCCCGTCCACCGGGTCGGTGGCGTAGAGGGGGCGGGGGAAGAGGCTCTTGTCGTTCCAGATATCCTCGCAGATGGTGAGCCCCAGGTGCAACCCCTTGTAGCGGAAGGTTCCGCTGTTGCTTCCCGGCTCGAAATAGCGGGCCTCGTCAAAGACATCGTAGGTGGGAAGCAGCTGTTTATGGGTGGTGAACAGCACCTCGCCGTCGGCAAAGAGCACCCCGCTGTTGTGCAGGGGTTTTCCCACGGGGGAAGGGTTGCGGGTGACCAGGCCGCAGACCACCGCGATGCCGAGGTCGCGGGCCTGTGCCATGAGCCGGGCAAAGGTCCGGTCCTGATCGTCGAGAAAGGCCGGCCGTTCAAGGAGATCCTGGGGCGGGTAGCCGCTGAGGGCAAGCTCCGGCAAGATGGCCAGCCGGCAGTCCGCAGCCTTGGCTTTTTCCAGCCAGGCGGTGATGCTGGCGAGGTTCCGGTTAAAGTCGCCGATAACCGGATTGTATTGGATGAGGGCGATCTTCATAGGGCTGCATCATAGCACAGTCCGCCTCGGTTGGCATGGGAAAAGAGGGCGCGACGGGAGGTTGGTGTTGCCTTATGGGTCCGTCCGCAAACGGTATCCCACCCCGGATTCGGTGAGCAGAATACTGGGGCGGGAGGGGTCGCGCTCGATCTTGTGCCTCAGGTTGCTGATGTTCACCCGCAGCACATGCGGCTGCTCCAGATGGGAACTCCCCCAGATCCGGCTGAGCAGCTGGCGGTGGGTCAGCACCCTGCCTGCGTGGGTTACCATCAACCTGAGGATTTCGTACTCGGTGGGGGTGAGCTGCACTTCCTGACCGGCCACCAGCACCAGCCGCCGGGCAAGATCCACCTCAAGTTCGCCGCTGTGGAAAACCGGCTCCGGGGCTTGGTCCACCACCCGCCGCAGCGATACCCGGATGCGGGCCAGCAGCTCCGGCACGCCAAAGGGCTTGGTCAGGTAATCGTCCGCGCCGGCGTCCAGGGCGGCCACCTTGTCATCCTCCCGTTCCCGCACCGAGAGCACGATGATCGGTGCGGGCGACCATTCGCGCAGCCTTCGGATTACCTCCACTCCGTCCAGATCGGGCAGTCCCAGATCGAGGAGAATCAGGTCCGGCCGCACTGCCGCGGCTGCCGCCAGGCCGAGGCTGCCGTTTTCCGCCAGATGCACAACAAAGCCGGAGCTTTCGAGTACGGTGGCAAGCAGCCGCCGGATGGCGGCCTCGTCATCCACCACCAGGATTCGGGGGGGATGGTCGCCGGGTTTTGTTTCATCCATGGGCGGAACCCTCTGTCTGGGGAGGTGGGGCGAGGGGCAGCCTGATCGTGACGGTCAGGCCGCCGCCGGGAGTGATGGCGGCGCTGATCTTGCCGCCGTGGGCCTGGACAAACCCCTTGCAGATGGAAAGGCCGAGCCCGGTGCCGCGCGCCCCTTCCGTCGCCGGAACCCGGTGGAACTTGTCGAAGATCCGTTCCAGGTCCGCCTCGGCAACACCGGGGCCATGGTCGATTATCTCCATGACCAGCCACTCCCGGTCGGTCCGGGCATTGATGCCGATGGGCTGGTCCTGCGGCGAATACTTGAGGCTGTTGTCCAGCAGGTTGACCAGCACCTGGATCATGCAGCCCATGTCCAGCATCACCAGCGGCAGATCCGGGGGGAGGCGCACCGCGATCTCCCGTTTGCCCAGGCGCGGATCGAGCACCGACAGGGCGCAACCGATCAGCTCCTCTATGTCGCAGGGCGTGTACTTCAGCCGCACCGCCCCTGCTTCCAACCGGGTCATGTCCAACAGGTTGCCGACAAAGCGGTTCAGCCGGGCCGCCTCCTCGCAGGCCGTAGCCAGCAGCTCGGTCCTGGCCGTCTCGTCCAACCCCTCCTGGTCCCGCAGGCTGCTCAGCGCTCCGGTGATGGAGGCCAGCGGGGTACGCAGATCATGGGAAATGGAGTTCAAGAGCGCCCGCTCCAGGGTTTCCCTGGCCTGAAGGATCTGGGCCTGCTCCGCCTGCTGGGAGAAACGGACCCGCTCCAGGGCCATGGCGGTTTGGCTGGCAAAGGCGTTGAGCAGGAGCCGGTGCTGCTGGGAGTTGTAGTCGGCCGGATCTGTCATTCTCACCCCCAACACGCCAAGGATATTGGCCGAAGTCTTGAGCGGCAGGTAGAGCAGGTCGGCCGAGCCCAGGGTGGCGGTGCCGCACCCCGCCTCCTGGTGATTGCGAAAGGTCCAGTCCGCCACCGCCCGCTCCTTGAGGTCGAGATGCAGTCTCTCGCTGGCGGAGATGATCTTGAGTTGCTCCCCGTCGGCCAGGAAGACCACGATCTCGGCCTTTAGGCTTTCCCGAATGTTGCGGAGCACCGCGCCGGTGACGGCAACCAGGTCGGCGGCCCCGGCCAGATCGCGACTCAGGTAATAGAGGCTGGCGGTCTGCACCTCGCGCAACCGCAACGATTCCGCTCTTTCGCGGCTTCTGGCCACCTGGGTGCTGATTACCAACCCCACGGTGAGAAAGACGAGAAAGGTCAGCAGGTATTCGGTGTCGGCCACCACAAGGGTGAATACGGGGGGGACAAAGAAAAAGTCAAAGGCGAGCACGCCGAGAAAAGCGGTGAGCACGGCCGGCTGGAGGCCGAGACGGACAGCGGCCAGCACCACCGCCAGCAGATAGAACATCACCATATTGGTGGGGGAAAAAAAAGACTGGACCAGGCTACAGAGCAAGGTGGCTCCGGCCACCAGGATCATGGCCGCCGCATGCCCGGCCCAGGGGATGGTGCGGAGCTGGCGGCGCTGCTGCGTTGCCGTGCGCCGTTCGCCCAGGCTCATGCTCACTACGTAGACGTCGATCTCGCCGCTTGCCCTGATGATCTGGTCCACGATGGGTGGGCGCAGCAGTTCGCGCCAGCGGGGCCGGGTAGGTTTGCCCACCACGATCTTGGTGATGTTGTGGCGGCCGGCGTACTCGGCCACCGCCTCGGCCACGGTGGCGGCGGTGACCGAGGCCACCGTGGCGCCCATACTTTCGGCCAGCCTCAGATCGCGCCAGATCTGTTTTCTGTTTTCGCGGCTGAAGCGGCCGGTGTCCGGGGTTTCGATGTACACCGCATGCCAGGGGGCCTTCATCTCGTCGGCCAACCGCCGGGTGGTGCGCATCAGCTTCTCGCCGAAGGGGCTGCCGCTGATGCAGACCAGCAGCCGCTCCGCCACGGAGCGGGGGCCGGGGATGGCGCGGGTCTCCATGTAGGAGCGCATCTGGTCGTCCACCCGGGAGGCGGCGCGGCGCAGGGAGAGTTCCCGCAGGGCGATGAGGTTGCCGGGCTGGAAAAACTTTTCCATGGCCCTGGTTGCCTGCTCGGGGATGTAGATCTTGCCCTCGCTCAGCCGCTCCAGCAGCTCATCCGGCGGGATGTCCACCAACTGGATCTCAGCGGCCAGATCGAGCAGGTTGTCCGGCACGGTTTCCCGCACCACCACCCCGGTGATCTTCTCCACCACATCGTTGAGGCTCTCGAAGTGTTGAACGTTGACCGTGGTGTAGACATCGATGCCGGCGGTCAGCAACTCCTGCACGTCCTGCCAGCGTTTTTCATGTCGGGAGCCCGGCGCGTTGGTATGGGCCAGCTCGTCCACCAGGGCGATCTGGGGATGTCTTTTCAGTACCGTGTCGAGATTCAGCTCGAAGAGCGGAACTCCTTGGTAGGTAAGGCGCAGCTTGGGCATGGTCTCCAGCCCTTCCAGCAGGGCGTCGGTTTCGGCCCGGCCATGGGATTCCACGTAGGCCGCCACCACGTCCCGTCCTTCCCGTTTGCGCTGGCGGGCCGCGCTCAGCATGGAGAAGGTCTTGCCCACCCCGGCCGCGTAACCGAGGAAGATCTTGAGCTTGCCCCGGTCGGCCTGGGCTTCTTCGGCCTGGGCCAGCTTGAGCATCGCCTCCGGCGAGGGACGGATCTCGTCGCTGTCGTTGGTCACGATTGGGAATCCAGCGCCCGGTTGAGCAGCAGAACATTGACCCGCGGCGTGCCCAGCAGGCCGAGTTGCCGCCCTTCGGTGTGGGCGGCAACCAGTCCGGCCACCGCTTCTTCGCTCATGCCGCGCGCCTTGGCGATCCGAGGAATCTGGAGAGCTGTCGCAGCCGACGAGAGATGCGGGTCCAGGCCGCTGGCCGAAGCCAGCACCAGGTCGGCCGGGATGGGGGTGGTGATGCCGGTGGCCCGCAAGGTTTCGATCCGTTCCGTCACCGTGGCGAGAAAGGCCGGATTGCTGGGACCGCTGTTGGAACCGCCCGAGGCCATGGGGTTGTAGGCAAATTCGGCAGTGGCCGAGGGACGGGGCCAGAAATAATGTGCCCCGGTGAAGGGCTGGCCGATGAGTTCCGAGCCCACGGTCTGGCCGTTGGCAGCGATGATCAGGCTGCCGTTTGCCTGGCGGGGGAAAATGGTCTGGGCGATCCCGGTGACCACGGCGGGGTAGAGACCGCCGCAGAGCACGGTGAACAACAGGCACATCAGAATGGCTGATTTTAGTTCTTTCATGGTTTGGTTCTCCGAATGTCGTCGGGATAAATCATTATACGAATAAACCGATCACTAAGTCGATGGCTTTGATGCCGACAAAGGGTACGATGACGCCGCCCACCCCGTAGATCATCAGGTTCGAGATCAGTAGCTTCTCCGCCGGCATGGGCCGGAACTTGGTGCCCTTGAGCGCCAGCGGCACCAGGAAGGGGATGACGATGGCGTTGAAGATCACCGCCGAGAGGATGGCGCTTTGCGGGCTGGTCAACCGCATGATATTGAGCGCCTCCAGCTGGGGGTAGATGGAGATGAGCGCCGCCGGGACAATGGCGAAGTATTTGGCGATGTCGTTACTGATGCTGAAGGTGGTGAGGTTGCCCCTGGTCATCAGGATTTGCTTGCCCACCTCCACGATGTCCAAGAGCTTGGTGGGGTTGGAGTCCAGATCGATGATGTTGGCGGCCTCCCGGGCCGGCTGGGTGCCGGTGTTCATGGCCACGGCCACGTCGGCCTGGGCCAGGGCCGGGGCGTCGTTGGTGCCATCGCCGGTCATGGCCACCATGAAGCCCGCTTCCTGGTTCTCCTTGATGAGGCGCAGCTTGTCCTCGGGCTTGGCCTGGGCCAGGAAGTCATCCACCTGGGCCTCCGCGGCGATGGCTGCGGCGGTGAGTGGGTTGTCGCCGGTGATCATCACCGTTTTGATCCCCATGGAGCGCAATTGGCAAAAGCGCTCCTGGATGCCGCTTTTGACGATGTCCTTGAGGTTGACCACCCCGTACACCTCGGTATCGCGACAGACCACTAGTGGCGTGGCGCCGGCCCGGGCTACCCGATCCACCACCTGATCCAGATCGGCGGGGATGGAATCCCCGCTGAGGTTCCGAACAAAGGCCACCAGGGAATCGGCCGCGCCCTTGCGGTACTGTTTGCCGCCAAGGTTGAGGCCGGAGAGGCGGGTTTCGGCGTTGAACTCCACCGGTTCGGCGTCACCGGGCACGGACTGTTTGGGCAGGCGGAAGCGTTGCTCGGCCAGGGCCACGATGCTGCGGCCTTCCGGGGTCTCGTCGGCCAGGGAGGCCATCAGCGCCGCCTCGGCCACCTCGCGCTCGGTGTGGCTGCCCACCGGGATGAACTCCACCGCCTCGCGATTGCCGTGGGTGATGGTGCCGGTTTTATCCAGGAGCAACACGTTGACATCGCCCGCTGCCTCGATGGCCCGGCCGGAAAGGGCGATGACGTTCTTCTGGAACAACCGGTCCATGCCGGCGATGCCGATGGCCGGCAACAGGGCGGCGATGGTGGTGGGCGCCAGACAGACGAACAGGGCCACCAGCACGGTAAGCGACACCGGGACACCCTGGCCGGTGGCCGCGACGCTGTAGATGGAGAGCGGACTGATGTTGGCGCAGACCAGCAGAAAGACCAGGGTCAGCGCGATGAGCAGCACCTCAAGGGCAATTTCATTGGGGGTCTTGCGCCGCTTGGCCCCCTCGATGAGGGAGATCATCCTATCCAGGAAGGTCTCGCCGGGATCGGCGGTGATCCGGACCACCACGGTGCCGGAGACCACGGTGGTGCCGCCGGTCACGGCACTGCGGTCGCCGCCGGACTCGCGCACCACCGGAGCCGATTCGCCGGTTACCGCCGATTCGTTGACCAGGGCTGCGCCGCTCACGATCTCGCCGTCGCCGGCGATGATTTCATTGGTTTCCACCAGGATGTAATCGCCCTTGCGGAGTTGGTTGGCGCTGATCTCGGTGGTCTTAGCAGCAGGGTCGGGGGTGGCCAACTGCCTGGCCTTCACGTCGGTCCGGGATTTTCGCAAGGATGCGGCCCGTGCCTTGCCGCGGCCTTCTGCCAGTGCCTCGGCAAAGGTGGCGAAGAGCACGGTCAGCCAGAGCCAGACCGAGACCTGGCCGGTGAACCAGGCAGGTTCATGGCCCGTGCCGGTGAGCGACATGATGAAGGTGACCACCGTGATGCAGCTTGCGATCTCGACGCAGAGCATGACCGGGTTGCGCCACAGCAGGCGCGGGTCGAGTTTCTTGACGGATTCGATGAGTGCTCCGCGCAGCAAGGCCGGATCAAAGATCGACTTCTGTTCTGGAAGATGCTTGGACATTGGTTTCACCGTGGGGCGGGCCCCTGTGGCCGCCTAATATGATTGATTGGCAAACAATACCGGGTTCAGGCGCGCGAGGCGCGGTTCGTTACATGGACAGGTGTTCGACAATCGGTCCCAGGGCCAGGGCCGGGAAAAAGGTCAAGGCGCCGACGATCAGGATGACCAGGGTCAGCCAGAAGGCAAAGGGGAATTTGTCGGTGGGCAGGGTTCCCAGACTGGGGGGGACGTACTTCTTCGCGGCCAGTCCGCCGGCCATGGCCAGCACCGCCACCGCCGGCACGTAGCGGCCGATCAGCATGGCCAGCGCGCCCAGCAGATTGTAAAAGTTGGTATTGCCGGTAAGGCCCGCGAAGGCGCTGCCGTTGTTGTTGGCCATGGAGGCGAAGGCGTAGAGCACCTCGGAGAGGCCGTGGGCGCCTGGATTGGCCATGGAGGCGGTGGCCGAGGGGGTGATCATGGCGAGGCCGGAGAGAATCAGCACCACCACCCCGGCCACGAGGATGACGAGGATGGACATCCACATCTCCCGCACCTCGATCTTCTTGCCCAGGTACTCGGGAGTGCGGCCGATCATCAGGCCGGAAACGAAGACGGCGATGATGGCAAAGGCCAGCATGGTGTAAAGGCCGGAGCCCACGCCGCCGAAGACGATCTCGCCCAGCAGGATGAGAGAGAGCGGGACCAGGCCGCCCAGCGGGGTGAGAGAGTCGTGCATGGCGGTTACCGCGCCGCAAGAGGTGGCGGTGGTGGCCACCGTGAACAGGTTGGAGCCGGCCAGGCCGAAGCGCAGCTCCTTGCCCTCCAGGTTGCCCCCCATGAGCCCGAGCTGGTGCAGCATGGGGGTGGCGACCAATTCACTCCAGTGGAGCACGGCAAAGGCGGCGAGAAAGAGGAAGAGCATCACCCCCAGGATCGCCCGGCCCTGCCTGGGGTTGCCCACCATTACCCCGAAGGTGCGGGTGAGCGCGGCCGGGATCAGCAGGATGAGCAGCACCTCCATCAGATTGGAGAGTGGAGTGGGGTTTTCAAAGGGGTGGGCCGAGTTGGCGTTGAAGAAGCCGCCGCCGTTGGTCCCCAGCTCCTTGATTGCCTCCTGGGAGGCCACCGGCCCCATGGGAATGATGGCCTCCCGCACGGCCACCGTCTCGGTGAGCGGCTTGCCGTCTTGGTCCAGCATGGGGCTGCCCTGTTCGTCCAGCTTCGCTTTGACGCTGCTGGTCTCCTGGGTGAGCACCACGGTCTTGTAGTCGCTGAAGTTTTGGATCGCCCCTTGGGAGACCAGGAAAACAGCAGCGATCAGCGACAGCGGCAGCAGGATGTAGAGGACCGAGCGGGTCAGATCCACCCAGAAGTTGCCGATGGTTGTGGTGGTGCGCCGGACAAAGCCGCGGATCAGGGCGATGACGATGGCCATGCCGCTGGCGGCGGAGACGAAGTTGTGCACCGTAAGCCCCGTCATCTGGGTGAAGTAGCTGAGGGTGGATTCGCCCGAATAGTTCTGCCAGTTGGTGTTAGTGATGAAGCTCACTGCGGTGTTCAGCGCCAGGGGCCAGGAGAGGCCCGGCATCCCCTGGGGATTCAAGGGCAGGACCGGCTGGGCCAGCAGTATGCCGAGCAGGGCCACAAAGAGCACCAGGTTGAAGAGCAGCATGGCCAGGGCATAGCGCTGCCAGCCCATCTCGTCGTTCCGGTCCACCCCGCAGACGCGATAGAACAGGCTTTCGCAGGGTGCCAGGACAGGGGTGAGGAAGGTGCGCTCGCCGTTGTACACCCGGGCCATAAAGGTCCCCAGGGGGCGGGCCAGCAGCAGTAAGGCTCCAAGCAGTCCGAGCAGCTGGAGCAGGTCGGTTGGAAGAGTCATGGCAGTTTTTTCCTCCTAATGGTGTTTCGCAATGGTCCGCCCGGAACAGCGAACCTCTTTCTTGCGCCCATTATAGCGCAGGGGGCGTCAAGGCGGGGTTAAAATGCGGCCGAAACCCATCAAGAATGTATCAAGACGGATAAGCCTCTTTGCAAAGGTCGTCACTCCGGCGAAGGCTGGTATCCATAACCCGACAGCCGGAAATTGCATGCCAGGAGGAGAAGGTCTCGCTGTGCTGGATCGGAGTCTTGCTCCGCTTACCTCCGGCTTTCGCCGGAATGACGGCAACTGCACCTTGCAGGTAACTACCACCACAGCGAGACCTTCTCCCCCTGGCTATTGATGAGCCTTAAAAGCCGAAAGAGGCAGCCACCCCGCCGTAAAGGAAGCTGTCGTCATTGCCATTCTTGCTGCTTGCCTTCATGAGATCCTGGGCGTCATTGCTCAAGGCAAAGGTATAGTTGAACTTCGGCGTAATGGTGAGGTATTTGTTCACCGGCACGGTGAATCCCACGGACAATAGCCCATCATGAAAATTACTGTAGTTGCCGCCATCGGCCTTTTTGTAGGGGGAGGAATCCTCCGCCTTGAGATAGCTCGCCTGGGCGCCCAGATCCAGGGTGATGTCGCCATGCACCGGGAAGGAATGGGAAATCCCCAGGGTGGTGTACCAGCCCGGATAGAAATCCGTATCGCGGTATACGGTCAGGGTCGGCTTCAGGAGGGTGTTCAGCGCGGCGCTTCCGAAGAACTCCTGCGAGTCCTCGGCGGAGTCAAGGGCGTAGTAGATATAACCGGCGGAAAAGGCCACCGGCCCCATCTCCCAGCCATAGGCCAGGGTCAGGTCGGTTTCGTTCCAGTTGTTCGACGCCTCCGTGGTGGCGGAATACGGATCGGTATCGAGGTTTCCCCAGAGGTTTGCGGAAAAGCCCTTATACGCCACGGTCATGGAGGGCTGCACCACGACGCTGTCCTTGCTCAGCTCAAATCCGCGCCAGATATACTGGCTGTATGCGCCAACGGTCAGATTCGCCGTGGGCTTGTCTTCCTCGGCCGCCAGGGCCGGGGCGGCGGCAAGCAGCCCCAAGGCAAGCGCGGTGGTGAGGGTTTTTGCGAACAGGGTATTCGTGTTGTTTGTGTGCATGAGGTTCTCCATTTTACAAGATGTGGTTAAGGGGTCTCTTTCCCGTTTTGTGACGGGAGGCGGCCCGGTTAAACTGTCTTTTGGTCGCGCCCGGCGAAGCGAATGAGCGGACCTGTTCCACCGGCAAGGCAAGGATCATGCCGTCACCGATCTTTCCGGTGTGGGTGGCCGTCATGATGGTTTCAATCGTTTGTTCCACCATGTCGGAGGCGATTACGATCTCAATCTTGATCTTGGGAACGAAATCCACTTCATATTCGGTGCCGTGGTAAATTCCACGGAATCCCTTCTGGCGGCCGAAGTCCTGCATTTCACTTACTGCCATGCCCCGTATGCCGATGGTGTTGAGGGCTTCCTTCAAGTCGTCCAGCTTGAATGGTTTGATTATGGCTTCAATCTTCTTCATGGTTTTTTCATCGGTTACGTTACCTCAACGAAAGGGAGAAGGTATATCCGGCAATCCTCTCTCCGCTCCGTCTTGGCAATGGCGGTGATGGTCGCAACGATTTTCTCCACTGCGTCGTCGGCGGCAATAATTTCCAGCTTTACCTTCTCAACGAAATTAGCCACATGTTCAACGCCCCGGTAGAGCATGGTTTGTCCCTTCTGGCGGCCATGGCAGATAAGGGCGCTTTCCATGAACTCGAAGATCCCTATTCTTTGCAGAGCGGACTTTACCTCTTCCAGCTTGCCTGGCTTTATGACGGCTTCTATCAGCTTCATGATTTTTCTCCATTTTTTTGTTGAACTTCCGTGACCGGCATCTCATTTGCCGAGAAGGTGCTGCTATTGACGCCCAATGCCCCTTTCTTCTTGAATGATGTTATGAAACAGGCAACCGTACCTTTCCTTGCCAGGTAGCCGGGTTGCACTTTTCCTTCAATCACCTCGGCTTCAAAATAATATTCCCCCGAAGAAGAAAGGATTCTGACCTTGCCGGTCTCCCTGGGTTCCAAGGAAAGTTCGGGCGGATATTCCCGGTAGACGGCAAGAATCTCATTGATGTTTATGGTCTTTTTCACCTCTTCTGTCCCGCTATGAAACAGGTACAGTTTGGTTCCTGTTTTCAGAACCGTTTCATTTTGTAGATATGCCGGGCCGTTTTCCGGGAAGGGGTATGTCACGGCGTAAAGCAAGGGGGGGATCATGAATGGGGTCAGTAACAGCAGAACTAACGTGAGCTTTTTCATGCGCTATTCTCCGGGTGGATATTGCAGGAGCGTTAACCGACTTGTTATGACCTTGCTCTCAGGCAAAACCTGAATCAACCTGGGGTGGGGCAGCAGCAGCGCCTCAGGCAGGTCGGGAATCTGGAGCAGGTCGCTTGCAATGGTCATGGCAGGTTTTTCTACCTTCCTGATAATGTTCTGCATGGGATGGACTGCTTTTTTCGAGCAGTTATAGCGCGACTGTTGTCAAAATGGGGTTAAAAGGCGGGCGGAAACCGTCAAGGACGCATCAAGATTCCCGGCATCATTTCCCTTGCCAACAGGCCCTCGGACCGGCTACCCTGCTCGAAACCCCAATTGTCCGCAGAGTCTAATCCACTCCAGGAGCCGCCCTTGAAAAAGTATTTTGTCGTCGACACCAATGTCCTCCTGCACAACGCCGACTCCATCACCTCCTTTGCCGACAACACCGTGGTTCTCCCCATGTCGGTCATCGAGGAACTGGACAAGTTCAAAAATCATACCGACGAACTGGGGCGCAATGCCCGGCATGTGATCCGCCAGCTCGACGCCTTGCGCCAGAAGGGTAAATTGGGGGAAGGGGTTCCCATGGACCACGGCGGCACCCTGCGGATCTACATGGAAAAGGGCCAATGTGTCGACACGGGTCTGGACATGCATGTGGCGGACAACCGGATCCTGGCCGTGGCCTTTACCCTGCTGCAAAAAGGGGAAAAGGTCATCTTCGTTTCCAAGGATATCAACGCCCGGCTCAAGGCAGACGCCCTGGGCATCGAGGTGATGGATTTCGAGAAGCAGAAGGTCAATATCGACGAGCTGTACCGGGGGCAGCGAGAACTGCTGGTGCCAGGCAGTGTGATCAACGAATTTTACCAGAAGAAGCAGGTGGCTACCGAAGGGCTCAATCTGATGCCCAACGAGTTTGTCCTGCTGCGTGATGAAAACGATGAAAAACATACCGCCCTGACCCGCGCTCTGAACGGCGAAATGCTGGGCGCCCTGCACGACGAGTACGAAACGGTCTGGAACATCCGCTCGCGCAGCAAGGAACAGCGCATGGCCTTCGAGCTGCTGATGGACCCGGCCATCCAGCTGGTGACCCTGGTGGGCCAGGCCGGCACCGGCAAAACCCTGCTGGCCCTGGCCGCGGCCCTGGAATGCGTGCTTTCCCTCAAGCGTTACGACCGGATTCTCGTCTCCCGACCCATCATTCCCCTGGGCAAGGATCTGGGCTACATGCCCGGCGACAAGGACGAGAAACTGGCCCACTGGATGCAGCCCATCTTCGACAACCTCACCTATCTGATGACCGACGGCAACAAGCGCAGGGAGCACGACGCGGATGAGTCGGTCAAGCAGAAGGTGGACAAGCTCCTGCAGTCCCATATGGTGGAGCTAGAGGCCTTGACCTATATCCGGGGCCGCTCCATCCCCAGGCAGTTCGTGATCGTGGACGAGGCCCAGAACCTGACCCCCCACGAGGTGAAAACCATTATCAGCCGGGCCGGGGAGGGCACCAAGATGGTGCTCACCGGCGACCCGTACCAGATCGACAACCCCTATCTCGACACCAGCAGCAACGGCTTGACCTACGCGGTGGAGCGTCTGAAAGAGCAGAAGATCCACGGGCACATCACCCTGCTCAAAAGCGAGCGGAGCGAACTGGCCGCCGTGGCCGCTGATTTTCTGTAATCCCTGCTTGTTCTTTTGTTGGCTTTGGGTATATTGTCCCAACGCGCTGTTAGTCTCTGTATTCAACGTTGTGAGGTTGAACCGTGAAATTTGAACCAAAATGGATAGCCTGGGAGATCACCCGGCGTTGCAATCTCAACTGTGTGCATTGCCGCTCCTCCTCCGGGCTTGAAGCGAAGGGGCACCCTGATTTTTCCCTGGTCGAGGCCAGGCGGGTGCTGGATGATATCGCCTCCTACGCCAAGCCGGTGGTGGTGCTTTCCGGGGGCGAACCCCTGCTGCGCCCCGATGTGTTCGAGATCGCCACCTATGGAACCGGTCTTGGGCTGCGGATGTGTCTGGCCACCAACGGCACCCTGGTGACCCCGGAGATCTGCGGCAAAATCAAGGACGCCGGGATCAAGATGGTTTCCTTGAGCCTGGACGGCGCCAGCGCCGAGGTGCACGACAATTTCCGCAACCAGCCAGGCGCCTTTGCCGGAACCCTCAACGCGGCCAAGCTCTTCAAGGAGAACGGCATCTCCTTTTTGATCAACTCCTCCTTTACCAAGCGCAACCAGGAGGAGATCCCCAAGATCTACCATCTGGCCAAGGAGCTTGGCGCCACGGCCTGGTACATGTTCATGATCGTGCCCACCGGCCGGGGCGAGGACATCATGGATGAGTTGATCGCCCCGGAGGATTACGAAAAGCTGCTGGTCTGGCATTACGAAATGGAAAAGGGGGAAAAGGATCTGCTGGTCCGGCCCACCTGCGCCCCCAACTACTACCGGGTCGTGCTCCAGCAGGCCAAGGAGCAGGGTGATGATTTCGAACGCCGGACCCTGCAATTCTCCACCGGCGGCTCCAAGGGGTGCCTGGCCGGGCAGCTTATCTCCCTGATCGATGTGGACGGCAATGTGCTGCCGTGCAGCTACTTCCCCATGGCTGCGGGCAACATCCGCGAGAAATCCTTCAAGGAGATCTGGGAGCATTCGGAGCTCTTTCACGATCTGCGCAATTTCAAGGCATACAAGGGGCGCTGCGGTTCCTGCGAGTATGTCAATGTCTGCGGGGGGTGCCGGGCCAGGGCCTATGCGGTCTCTGGCGATTACATGGCCGAGGAGCCCTACTGCACCTATGTGCCGCTTAAAATGAGAAATCAGGAGTCAGGAGAAAGGAAACCATGAACGATACCTTTTTGAAGGCCTGCCGCGGAGAAGCGGTTGATTATACCCCGGTGTGGCTCATGCGTCAGGCGGGCCGCTATCTGCCCGAGTACCACGCGGTCCGCGGCAAGTACACCTTTCTGGAGATGTGCAAAACCCCGGAGGCCGCGGCGGAGGTGACCATTCAGCCCGTGGACATCCTGGGGGTTGACGCGGCCATTCTTTTTTCCGATATCCTGGTGCCGCTGGAAAAAATGGGCGCGCCCCTGGAGTTCCACGAGAAGCGGGGGCCGGTTTTTCTGGAGCCGATCCGGGACCGCGCTGGCATGGAAAAGCTGCATGTGCCCGACCCCGAGGCGGAGCTGCCCTACGTTATGGAGACCATCCGCATCCTGCGCCGGGAGCTGGCAGGCAGGGTGCCGCTCATCGGGTTTTCCGGAGCGCCCTTCACCCTGGCCACCTATCTCATCGAGGGCGGCTCGTCGAAGAATTATTTTCTCACCAAGAAGATGATGTACACCGATCCGGCGCTGTATGGAGATCTGCTGAACAAGATCACCGATTGCACCACCCTGTATCTCAAGGCCCAGGTCGCGGCCGGAGCCCAGGCGTTGCAGATCTTCGATTCCTGGGCCGGGGTGCTGGCGCCCTGCGATTTCGCCGAGTTCGCCATCCCTTACGTAAAACGGATCATCGCCGACCTCAAGGCGAGCGGCGTGACCGTGCCGATCATCTACTTCGCCAACAACGGCGCGACCCTGCTGCCCCAGTCGCTTGAAAGCGGGGCCGACGTGCTGGGCCTCGATTGGCGGCTGCCCCTTGATGAGGCGGTGAAGGTTGTCGGCCAACGGGTGTCGCTCCAGGGCAACATGGATCCCATCGCCCTGCTGCTGCCGCCGGCCAAGATGGAGCGGCTGATCCAGAACATCCTCGATCAGGCCAAGGGTGCGCGAGGCCATATCTTCAACCTCGGCCACGGCATCGTCCCGGAGATCCCGCCGGAGCAAGCCAGGTTCTTTGTCGAGGCGGTGCATCGGCTGAGCAGAAAAGGATAAGCGGGTGATTCCCTCCATTGCCCAATGTTTCGAGCTTATGGAGCAGTATGCGATGCTGCCCAATATCCGGGAGCATTCCCTGATGGTCGGGAGGGTGGCCGGGCTCATCGGCCAAGGTTTGGCCAGGGCCGGGCGGACGCTTTCCCTGGAACTCATCGTCAGCTCCGCCCTGTTGCACGATATCGCCAAAACCGCCACCCTTGAAACGGAATTGCGCCACGATGAGCTGGGCAGGGAGATCTGCCTGCAACATGGCTTGGACGAGCTGGCCGAAATCGTGGCCGAGCATGTTGTCCTAAAGGGATGGATGCCGGACTGCTGTACGGAAAAGGAGATCGTCTATTACGCGGATAAGCGGGTGCTCCACGATCAGGTGGTCACCCTTGAGGCCCGGCCCGACTACATCATCCACCGCTACGGCAACGGGGATGAGATGCTTCACGCCAGAATCCGCCAAAACTTTACCCAGGCCCATGCCGTTGAAAAGCGGCTTTTCGCGGAGCTTGATTTTTCCCCGGAGGAGCTGGAGGAGCGGCTGCGCGGAGATCTTTCCCCGCTGGAGGCGTTTGGACGATGAACCAACCCGTCGGCGTCATTCTCCTCAATCTCGGCGGTCCGGACACCTTGGCCGACGTGGAGCCCTTTCTCTTCAATCTTTTTTCCGATCGCAGGATCATCCGGCTTTCTCCTTTTTCCTTTCTCCAGAAATTCATTGCCAAAAGAATTGCCGCCAAGCGGGCTCCGAAAAGCAGGGAGGCCTACCAATTGATCGGCGGCGGCTCGCCCCTGGCGCGGATCACCGGGGAGCAGGGGCGGGCGCTGGAAAAGGCCCTGGCCGCTGACGGCCCTTTCGTGGTGCGCATGGCCATGCGCTATTGGCGTCCGACTGCGGAGGCTGCCCTGGCGGATTTCGCCCGGGCCGGGATAAGCCGGATTGTGGCCCTGACCCTCTATCCCCACTATTCCATCGCCACCACCGGTTCTTCCCTGGATGATCTCGGGCAGGCCGTCCGTGGCGCGCAGCCTCCCTTCGCCCTGGCCGAGGTGCGCCAGTGGCCGGAACAGCCGGATTATGTCGCCTGTCTGGCCCAGTCGATCAAGGAGGGGTTGCTCTCCTTCGGAAGCGAGAAGGTCGAGCTGGTCTACAGCGCCCACAGCCTGCCGGTGAAATTCATCGAAGAGGGCGACCCGTACCTCGACCAGATCCGGAAAACCATCCGGGCTGTCGAGGCCATGACCGGGGTGCGGGGGCATCTCTGTTTTCAAAGCAGGAGCGGCCCGGTGGAGTGGCTTTCGCCCTCCACCCCTGAGATGCTCAAAACCCTGGCCGCCCAAGGCTGCAAAAATATCCTCATGGTGCCGGTCAGCTTTGTCTCCGACCATGTGGAAACCCTCTACGAGATCGATCTGCTCTACAAGGAGCAGGCCAAGGCGCTCGGCATGCGCCTTGATCGCACCGCCTCCCTTAATACCCATCCTCTCTTCATTAAAGGGCTGACCACCCTGGTGAAGGATGCCTGCCGGCAACAGGGCTGGCTCTGATTCCTTCCCAGCTGTCTCCCTTCTTCCATGTCGTGTCCTGATCACCTGATCGCTGTTTTCTTCCGATGCGGGCAGGAACCTCTGTTTTGCTCCGGCGCACTCCAATTCCATTTTTCCGTACAAGAGAGAATTCCACGTCCATGTGGCAGATCGTCGCAGTAATAGTAATCAGTTCCTGACGAGCCTCTCCCAAGAAAATGGTGGCCCCGGGCGAGCCCGGGTTGCTGCCGTCTCGTTTTTTTCCGTAAGAACAACAGGATAGTTTTGTCGGTCCGTCTGGTATCGTTCTTGCTGTTACCCGAACCAGAAATGCGCTGGCCGGGTGTTCCGTGCTGCCTCTTTCGGCCGCCATCCCGATCCGCTCCCGTTGAGTATCTTGTCCGCCACTTTGAGGAGGAGTCTGTGCCCCTTGCCGGCTGAAGGTTGCGTTTACGGTGTTGTCGTCTATCAATTCCAGGATGAACAAAAGAGATGAGCAAAATGAGAACAGCACAACTGAACAGTAATGATCGTCGGTCTCTCGTTCGTATGCCATTCAATCTCAAGTTCCGAGTGCGGGATGACAGCAGCAAGCAAACCTTTCTTGCGACAAGCTGCGATATCCATCCCTGTGGAATCCAGTTGGAAACCGAGGCGCCCGTCCTGCCGCAGATGGATCTGGAGTTGTGGCCGGAGGACAATATCCTCGATAGCTATTACGTGCATGGCGAGGTCTGCTGGGTCAAGGCGGCGGAGGAGAGCGGCAAGGTGCTGTGCGGCATCAATTTCAAAAGGCGGATTGACTGGAACATCCCCCTGCCCGTTCTCACCAAAACCTACACCAGTCCCGCAGGTTCCGGGGTGATGACCTCCACGGATTTCATCCTCGACAGCATTGTCGATGGCGTTTTCAGCGTCGATCAGAACTGGCGGCTTACCTCCTTCAACCGGGCGGCCGAGGAATTGACCGGCTGGAAGCGGGAGGATGCCCTGGGCAAGACCTGCAAGGAGGTATTCAAGTCCAATTGCTGCGGCACGGAGTGCGTGCTCGCCGAAAGCATCGATTCGAAACAACCGGTGGAAAACAAGTCGGTTTTCATCACCCACGCCAATGGCACCCGGATCGGCGCCACCATCAGCGCCACGCCCCTGCTGGATAAGACTGGTAACGTGGTGGGCGGCGTCCAGGTTTTTCGCGGAACCAAGGCCTCCATGCAGCGGGCCGTGATTCTCGATAACATTGCCGACGGGGTGTTCACCGTGGACACCAACTGGCGGGTCACCTCCTTCAACAAGGCGGCGGAACGGATCACCGGCCTGCCGCGGGAGGTGGCGATCGGCAAGCCGTGCAGCGAGGTGTTCCATGCCAGCATCTGCGGAGACTCCTGCGCCATCGCCCACAGCATCAGCACCGGCAAGCCGGAAACCAACCGCTGCATAACCATCTGCAATGTGGACGGGGCCAGGGTGCCGGTGAGCATCTGCGCCGCGCCCATGTACGACAACAACGGCAATCTGATCGGCGGAGTGGAGACCTTCCGGGATCTGCGCGTGGTCAAGGCCCTGCAAAGAAAGATCTTTCAGCGGAAGCGGCTGGGAGACATGATCAGCAAAAGCGCCTCCATGAAGAAGATCTTCGATATCCTGCCCCAGATTTCCCAGAGCGAAAGCAATGTGCTGATCCTCGGCGAATCGGGAACCGGCAAGGAGCTGATTGCCTGGTCGCTGCACCAGATGAGCGAGAGGGGCAAGGGGCCGTTCATTGCCATCAACTGCGGAGCCCTGCCCGACACTCTTTTGGAATCGGAGCTGTTCGGCTGCAAGGCCGGCGCCTACACCGACGCCAAGCAGGACCGGCAGGGACGTTTTGCCGCGGCGGAGGGAGGCACCCTGTTCCTCGACGAGATCGGCGATATTTCGCTGGCCATGCAGGTCAAACTGCTGCGCGTTCTCGAGACGAAATGCTATGAGCCCCTGGGTTCCAGCCGCACGATAAAGGCCAATGTCCGGATCGTGGCCGCAACCAACCGCGAGATGGAACAATTGGTCCAGGAGGGCAGGTTCCGGGATGATCTTTTCTATCGGTTGAATGTGGCCAAGCTGGAACTGCCGCCTTTGCGGGAGCGGGCCGTGGATATCCCGCTCCTGGTCGAGCATTTCGTCGAAAAGCTCAATGCCGAAAAAGATCGTGATATCGGCGGGGTGTCGGAAGATGCCCTGCGGATTTTAATGGCCTATGATTTCCCCGGAAATATCCGGGAGCTGCAGAATATCATCGAATATGCCTTTATCCTCTGTCCGGGCGGCTTGATCCAGCCGGAGCATCTCCCCTCGCCGCTGGCGGCCCGGACAGATGCCCGTCTGTCCGGAATCGAGGCGCAAGGGCCGCTGCCCTTGGCGGAACTGGAAAGGAGAGCCATCGGCAACGCCCTGCAGCGGAACAACTGGAAACGGATGGCAACCTGCCGCGAGCTGGGTATTTCCAAGGACACCCTGCGCCGGAAGATCGCCCAGTTCGGCCTGGACGCGCAGGGAGAGCTGGCGGAGACCTGAGAAGAGATTGAAAAGAGCGGTTGAGGACGAAGACAAGGGCCTTGCGGAATACGCAGAGGCCCGAGGGGAGGATTTTCTCAGGCGTTCACGGCTTGTTCCTGTTGCGGCAGGGGGAGGGAGATAGTAAACACTGCGCCGCCGGTGGGGCTATTTTCCCCGATGATCGTGCCGTTGTGGTATTCGATGATCTTTCTGACGTTGGCCAACCCCAGGCCGGTGCCGCCTTGGCGGGTTGTGAAAAAGGGCTGGAAAAGACGGCCGATCTTCTCCGGGTTGATCCCCGGACCATTGTCCCGCACCTGAATGATTATCTGCTGTTCCTGATCGGTTTGTCTCGATCTTCTGGCCGTCACCTGCACGGTCCCTCCCTGGGGCGACCACTGGATGGCGTTCAACATCAGATTGGAGAAGGCCCGGGTGAAAAGTTCCACGTCCACCTCCAACGGCAGCTCGTCGTCCAGGCTGTTGTTTATTTCCACCCCCACTCCCTTGTCTGTCTTTTCCTGGGCAATGGCGATGAGGGTTTCCCGCATGAGTGCCGGGAAGGTGCTCCGGCTCAGGTTGAGCCGCAACGGCTTGCCATAGCTGAGCAGATCGTTCAGCATGGTTTCAAGGCGCAGCGACTGCTGGCAGGTTATTTCCGCAAGCTCGGCAAAGGTTGCGTCCTCCTCGCGTAATTTCTGTTGGATCATCTGGATGTTCATCTTTATTGAAGAGAGAGGATTGCGCATTTCATGGGCAATGCTGGAGGTCAGTTCACCGATGGCTGTCAGGGAGGCGGTTTTCGCAAGAGCCCTCTCGATCTCGATTTTTCTCCGCATCTCCTCCGCTTTTTTATGTTGGGTGATGTCGTTGGCCACGCAGATTATTGCCTCGACTGCATGATCCGGAGTGCGCATCACCGAGCCGGAAAAAAGAACGGGGATTTTTGTTTCATGCCGGGTCAGCAGGCAAACCTCCAGGTTGATGATATCCCCTCCCCGGGCAAGAGCCTCCAGCCCCCGATCCTTGAACAGGGTGATCGTGTCGTTGCAGATGAATTCGGTAATCTTGCGGCCAAGCATTTCTTCCTCGGAAAAGCCCAGGAGCATTGCGGTGTTGTTGTTGATCTTGATCAGGGTATGGTCGGCGGATAGGACCATGAGGCAGCTGCTCATGTTTTTGATGATGTTGTCCACATAACTCTTGGAGACCATGGTCTGCTTGAGTTCTTCGGTCATGCTCCAGAAGGAAGTGGCCAGGTTGTTGATTTCATCGTCCTTGTCCCCCTTGGGTGGTTGGGATATCTCCCTGTTCTGGGCAAAGCGGGTCACCATTTTTTGGATGTGTTCGAGGGGTTCGATGAGTTGCCGATTGGCAAAACAGCGGCTGATCAGGGTTGCGCTGATCAAAACCAGCACAAAAAGCATGCCGAGAAAGAGCGTGTTTGTTTGGGCATGCCGTCTTTCTTCCTGAATGTCGTGTTCGACATTCTCGGTGAGGTGGTGGGACAGATCGAGGAGGTCATTCAAGAGGCGGGTTTGCATGTTGCCGAGTTGCTGGACTTTTTTCTGCAGTTCCAGGGAGGTTTCGATGGACTGGGTTCCAAGATAGACCTCCGGCGCCAATTGATAGAATTCATTGTATTGCCGCTGTATGTTATCGATGTGATCGGCCTCGGGAGAAAAAATGGTGTTTTGCGCGGCCACATTCTTCATCTGTTCCAGAAGCTGGAGGATTGTCGTGCTCAGATGGCTCGCCTCTATCGCCTGTTCCGTTTCGCCGGTCAAAAAAGCATCTTCATATTTTGCTATCTGGGTTTTGAAGGTGTTGACCGTCTCGTCACTGAGCCGCGCCAAGGGAAAGTGGATGGTTTGCAGGGCGGCAAGCCGGTCGGCTTGCCTGCTGTTGGAGTAAAAACTGGAGAGGGTGGCGATAAAGTATCCTGCCAACGCTATAAGCACACAGACCCAGACCTTTGTTTTGACACTGCCGGCAATGAAAAACAGTTTGGAGATGTTACAGTTCATGGTTTCCTTGTAAGGTCTTATCCTTCCGTGAAGCGGCGGAAGGTGTTGCGTCCCGCCGCTTTTGCCTGGTACATGGCGTAATCCGCTTTGTTGACCAGAATTTCCGTATCGGCGCCGTCATCCGGAAACAGGCTGATTCCGATGCTGGCGCCCAAGGTGCAGCCGGAGCCGTTTATGACAAACGGAGCGGATATTATTTCACTGATTTTCCGGGCGAGAATCTCGGCATCCGCGGCCGAATGCAATGCATGCAGAATGATGGTGAATTCGTCGCCGCCCATCCGAGCCACGGTATCCCCGGTGCGCACAACCTCTTGTAGTCTGCTCGCCACGGTTTTGAGAACCAGGTCGCCTGCGTCGTGGCCCATGCTGTCGTTGATCGGTTTAAAATTGTCCAGGTCGAGATAGAGCAAGGCAAAGATGCGCTCATCGCGTTGCGCCTCCCGGATGGAGTTTGCAAGCCTTTCGAAAAAGAGATTGCGGTTGGCGACTCCGGTGAGGGCATCATAATGAGCCATTTTTCTCAGGGTATGTTCGGCATTTTTAAGTTCGGTAATGTCATTGATTACGCAGATGATTCCCTCCAGCGTGCCTTCTTCATTGTGCATGGCCGAACCGGAAAAATGGGCGGGAAAGCGGCGGCCTGCCTTGGTCAGGCAGGTGACGTCCGCGTCTTTCAGCGGACCGTTTGTTACCAGCGTGTTGATCAGGTCCGGGGATAAAACCGCTTCATCATCGGGGGTAAACAGGGTGGACGCCATGGTGCCGAGCAGCTCGTCCTCGCGGTAGCCGAACATGGCCAGGGTCCGTTGGTTCACGGTTTGAATGGCGCCGGCGGGAGAAACAACCACCAGCCCGCCGGTCATGTTTCTTATGATGTTATCGACATATTTCTTGGAAACGGTGGTGGCTTTCAGGTTTTTGGTCATCTCCCAGAAGGCCTTGGCCAAATGGCCGATTTCATCCGTGGTGCTGGTCTGTTCCGGGCGAACAACATCTTGGGTGCGGGAAAATCTATGCACGTTTTCCTGGAGCTTGGCCAGGGGGGTGATGAGGAGCCGATGGGCCACCCGGTCGATGATCAGGGTGACGGTCAAAAGCACCAGCACGAATAAGGCGCCGAGGAAAATGGTGCTCTTGAGTGATTTGTTTTTATTTTCTTCGATTTCACTGATGAAAAAGGTGTTCAGCCTTTTGTTGAGCTCGGTGAATGCCGTGAGAAGGTGGCGCTGTGCCCGGCCCAGCTGTCCTACCTCTTTTTGGAGATCGAGGGAAGATTCCACATCCGCCACCTGGGCGTATACCTTGCCGGCAAGATGGGCGTAAGCCCGGTATTCATCCCGCAATCCCCTGATATAGGCCGGAGTTACTTGCGGATGGGGATAACGCTCAACCGCCTCGAGAAGTTGATCAAGCATGGTGGACAGGCTGGCGCTGAGATCGTTTCCCTGGCCAGCCAATTCGCTTTCTCCGGTGAGAAATGCCTCTTCGTACCGTTCCGTCTGTCTCTTGAATGCGTAAAGGATGTCATTGCCCAGCGTTGCCTGGGGAAAGTGAACCTGCACCAGGAGGGAAAGCCTGTCGTACTGTGACATGTTCGAATAAAAACTCGACAGGGTCGCCACAAAGTAGCCGATGAGGGCGACCAGAACGCAACGCCAGATTTTTGAGCGAATGCTCCCTCCATTACGCATTTCAGCGGATCTCCACTTTTTTTACCTGCCGGTCCAGGGCGTCTTCGGTAATATAGCTGATGGCGTTCTTGTGGGAGCCGACGTACGATTTTGCCGCCTCGTCATCCTTGACCGCAAGGGGCAGCATGCCGATGCCGCTGTATAAAATCTTTTTCCAGTAGACGGAAAGTTGAACCGGCGATTTCTGGAGCATGACCCTGGTGAATTGTTCGTGGATTTCCTCATTGGTGTTCATGATAAGGGTGATGGGGGCATCGTTTCCCCATTTGACCTTCTTGCCGAGAAAGATATCCTTCACTTCCAGTGGGCTGAGCCTGTCCACGGGATTTTCTTTGTGAACCACGAGAATATAGTCCGCGGCCATGGCGAAGAAGGTTCTTCCCAGGAGCAGATTGAGCGTGATCAGCAGTATGTATGTGGTTTTTTTTAGTTTCAATTTTGTTTCTTGGTCTGCTGAAAAAATAAATAATCTTCCGCCGGTAGAACAGTCCCGGAAGGCGGCCGCGTCCCCCCAGGGAGAGATGCCTGACCGGGAGCGTTGCGTCGCCGCCGATGTTGCCGTTTGCATTATTGGGGGACCATAATGCATTCTAGCTACACCGCGGACCGGATTTTGTTGTCAACAGTGCAGGCTGCGGCCAGGCGTTCATTTTCTTTCCGTCACCGCCAGTCCTCGATATGTGGGTCGCTTGTCGTCCCTATCTCCACCTCGACGTTGTTGGGAGGGGTGCTTATCGCCTCCGGCGCCGGTTTACCGGTTTGCGGGGGGCTCGTCGTCACGGTTGTCGGCGTGAAGGTTTGTCGGGTGCTCGGCGTTATTGGTGTCGGCGTCACGGTTTGTGGCGTGCCGGGCATTATTGTCGTTGGGGTAATGGCCTGTGACGCACCAGGCGTTACTGTCGCCGGGGTATCGGTTTTAAGTCCCTTGGACCCGGTAAAGGTCTGGCTGAATTCTGTTTTGAGAACCTGGACACGGTTGTTGAACAGATCGGCGACAATCAGCCTTCCCTTGCGGTCGACCGTGATGGAATTTGGAAAGTTGAACCAAAGCGGGCCGCTGCCGCGCCCGCCGAATTCGAAAAGGTACTTGCCCGCCAAGTCGTACACCAGGATGGTGTGGCGCATGTAATCGACGATGTAAATGGTTTTTCGCCCCTCGTTGATGGCAATCCCCCGGGGGCGGCTCATCTTCCCGGTGGAGCCGCCCTTCTCTCCGAAACTGAAGAGGAAATCCTCGTTGATCGAGTACACATACACCTTGCTTGTTTCTTCACTGAGGAGAAAGAGGTGGCCATCGCTGTCCGTGATGATGTTATTGACCATGACCGGTCCCTGTGATGGGCCGTCCGTGGGCTTTTCCGGCTTGAGCCGGGCCTTGGGTTGAAGTTCCGGAGGGAGATCGAGAAGACCGGCCTCGGCGGGAGTTTCGGAGGGGGAAGGCTCGGGGGGAGGGGGCTCCGCAACGGCTCCTTTTGTTCCCTGCGCATCCTTTTCCGGGGGTTTTCGCTCCATTTTGGGACGGATGCTGTCCACGGGCCTGAGCCAACGGAGAAAATTCCCCTCCTTGTCGAGCACCAGGACGCCGCGGGTGTTGTTGTCGACCAGATAAATGTTTCCCGTTTTTCCCAGAGTGCCTCGAAAGGGAGAAAAGTTCTCCGCCTCCGGGATGCGGTCGAAAACGATCTCCTTGACCGGGAAGAAGGCTCCGTTCAGTATGGTAAGCCGGGGTGGACGGGTGGCCGATTTCCCTTGGCAGACAAAGAGGGTTCCCTCCCTGTGATCGAAAAAAACGCTTTGCGGGGTGTCGATTCCTCGTCCGGCCCCGAGGAAGAGGTGGGGGAGGAAGTCACTGTCATAAATAACAAACCCCATCTTGTTGCCGCCATTGATGACATATATTTCTTCCTGTTCCGGGTCAAAGGCCACGGTGGAAGGAAAACGCAATGCCTCGCCCTGATTGTCGTCGTTGAGTATGGTCACTACGCTCATCGGTTGTTTGGGCGCCGCCTTTTCCTCTTCCGCCCGGCAGAGAACAGTGGAGGCTGCAATGCCGAGCAGACAGGAGGCAAGACAGCAACAGTGCCGTACGAGGCCTCCTGTCACGCCTGTCCGGCGCGGAGTTTTTTTGAGGGCGGTTATCGTGCGAGCGGCAAGGCGCGCCATGTGCTTGTTCCCGGTTTTAGTAATGGCATTGGTTGCAGATATGGCCGCCCAGAATATCGCCGATCAGCAGGAATTTAAAATCAGAGCCATGGGGATTGTGGCAACTGGTGCAGGTAAACACGCGTTCCGGCCTGCGTGGATCCTTTGCGCCCGAAACCGGGTGGCCGCCCACCGGATGGCCTCTGGTGACGCCTTTGAGGGAGGTGTGGCACCCGGTGCAAAGGTCGTTGGTGGGCTTGTAGAGCTGGAAGGGATTGTCGGTGGCATGGGGGTCGTGGCAGGCGATACAGCCGATGCCGTTTAAAATTCCATGCACGTAGTGGACGGGTTTTTTCCCACTGACCAGGTTCTTCTTGTCGGTATGACAGGCGACACAGAGTTCGTCCTTGCCGGTTGCCCAAAGTTGGAAGCGCTCAACGTCTCCATGGGGATTGTGGCAAACCGTGCAATCCCCTGTGCCGACCGGGCCGTGAATATGGCTCTTTTGGAGCCAGGTCTTCTTGTTGACGTGGCACCGGAAACAGATGTTCTCCACTTTCCCGCCGGGGATGGAGATTTTCAAAGGGGAGCCCGCGCCTGACTCCTTATGGCAGGCGAGGCACTGCATATTGACGGTAGGGCTATGCTGCCAGGGGTTTTTCCCCAGGATATTTTTATGGCAGGAAAAGCAGAAGGGTTGCGCTTCACCGCCTATGTTGTCAGAAAGTTTGATTTTTTTCGGATCGTGACATTGGATGCAGCTTTCCGGCAGCAGCTCATTGCGGTGAAAAAGATAAATATCCTTGTCGCCCAGGTTTAAATTTGACAAGGAACGCAATGGCTTATAGGTGATGGCGAGATTTTTTCCGGAAGGGAGAAGCTCGAAGGAGTTCTTGCCGGGCTTGAGCGGTACGCTGAAGTGCAGATAATGCCCCCCCTGTCCCCCCCACGTGCCGTGTGGTGAAAAAAGGAGATCGCCACTTCTGACCCGCATTTGGTTGAGGCTCTTGTCGTCTTTTAGCCGGACGATAATGTGTATTGACGGAATCTTGGCATGGATGACCGTCTTTGCGGGAGGGTAGAGGAGTTCCGGCTCTTCCGCCCATGTTGCCTCCGGAAAAAAGAACGCGCCAAGCAAAAGGAACAGCATGGCAAGTACCATGCTGTTCCCTGGCGACCGGTTGTCCGATGCGTGGTCCCGTGTTTTTTTCATCATAATCCTGTATGGTGTTGAGGCACTATTGATGGTCTCGCAAAAAGGGAAAGACCACATACGCCAATGACACAAAATTAAATCTGATTGCCACTAATCTTCAGCGGGTTTTTTCCGTCATTCCGGCGAAAGCCGGAATCCAGAGGAATGAGCTACCGTGCTTGGATTCCGGCTTCCGCCGGAATGACTTATTCGCAAAGTAAGCCTTCTTCTCGTTTCTGAATGCCGCGGCGGTAGAGGATGCCGTTTGCGGCCCGATTTAGGTATCCTTGGCAGTGTGGCAGGTAAAGCATCCCGAGTTTATGTCCCCGCTGTTATGCGCCTTCATGTTGCTGTAATCCCAGCGCAACATGTCCGGATACGGACTGGCGTGGGCCATGTGGCAGGAGAGACAGGTCACGACATCGGTGCCTGGGGAAACGACGCTGCTGGCGGATGCCGGCACCATGGTGCGGCCAACCGGGGCCTCAACACTGTAGGTCGTGTAATTTTGGTATTCCCCGGAGTTGGGGAGCACGATATCGTTCGGATGCCGGATGAACGGCGAGGTTATGTCCGGTCCGATGCCGTCGCTCGCTCCCGCGGAGAGGGTATGGAAATTGCCGTGGCAGGTGCCGCAGAATCCGCTGATCGTGTTGTTGGGGGGGGCGACGCCGTTGGTCCCGTGGCAAGCGGTGGCGCTACAGCCCAAGGTCATGGGCGTGGTGTTGCTGTAATATTCATTATGGCTGGTGGCACTCTTGTTTTGCCATTTGTCGGTCTGATTTTCGTAGCCTTTGACTCCGACAAGAAAGCGATAGCTGTTTTTCACGGAATCGGCCACATTGAGCTGTCCGTCCACGTTGTTGTGATGCGCACCCGATAGTGCGGCAACACCGGAGGCGGATGTCATGCCGCTTTTGTACCTGTAGCCGTGGCAGCCGTTTGTCCCTGCGCAGGTCAGGTTTGAGGCGTTCACGATATAATCTTCATGGAACGACTGTCTGATCCCGCCGGGCAGGGTGTCGGCTATTACGTCCTCCTTGAATGCCACGCCAAGATCAATGACGTTATGGCCATGGCTGTCGGACGCAGTGCCTTTCAACCCGGTAATATAGGCAAAATTACCTCCGGCAAGGTCTCCGCTGGCGTCGGAATGCAGGACTTGGGGAATCTGGCTGCCGTTCATGTCGGCAATCTTCTGCGTGCTCGCCTGGCCGTGGCAACCGAGACAATCCCCCCGCAGCAGGTTGCGTTCCACCCTGGTGCCGCTGTTCAGCTGCATGCTAACCCCGTTTTGGCTGTTGTGCATGGTGTGGCAGTTGCCGCACTCGCCGGTGATCTTTGCATCGGAGGAGCCGGCAAGGATGCAGAAAATCGCAATCGTGGCCTGGGCTATGTATCTTTTTGGCTGGCGCATCCTTTTGTTATCCTCCATGATTTGATTGTATCGTATTCATGAGAGAGTTCGTAGTATTTGGTGGCCCGAGGTTGCCGAAAAATATTGCCTGCACCGCCGTCACTCTTCGGCGTGTATCTGTCTATCGAGCAGTTCATAGGCCTTGCGAAATTCCTGGGCTGCCTTTTCGTGGTCGGCTTTTTTTGCATGTAGCGTGCCAAGGATATAATGCAGATGGTGGTCGCGGCCATTTCGAAAAGTCATGGGCTGCAGGTCGGCGATGGCTTGGACAACCTCGCCCTTTGCCGCTCGTATCTGCGCGTTGCATATTTCTCCCCGGACAGAGCCTGGGTCCAGGGCCAGACCCTTGTCGACGGCGGCCTGCGCCTCCGCCAGTTTGCCGAGTTCCACCAGGATACAGCCCAGTTCGATATGGGCGGCGGCGAGTTTCGGGGTGTTTTGGATGGCCAAGCCATATTCCCGGACGGCCGATTCGAGTTGTCCTTTCCGGGCCAGGACCTGCCCCATTTTCAGGTGGCGGTCGCCGTCCTTTTCTTCCTTGCTTTTTTCGATCATGGCCGGGTGGAGTTCGGCCTCGAACTGCTGCCGGTTCTTTTCACCCCGCAGGATCTCTATTTCGCCCTTGAGCCGGCTTACCATCTCGTTGCTGTAACCAAAGCCGTTGACCACCTTGCCTCCCTTGTCAACGAGCAGCACCGATGGCATTACCAGGATGCCCAGGGCGCCGTAGGCGCTTTGCTCCGGATCCCGGTATGTGGGGGAGGCGAATCCCGAGGCGGCTACCACCTCTTTAATGATTTCCGCGGAATCTCCCTGGACATTGACCGACAACAGGTCGACCTGCTTTTCCCGGAAGAAGGGGGCCAGTTGCTGGAGCTGGCTCAGCGCTTGGGTGGATCGCTGCTTTTTCGTGGGCAGGTCGGCGCCCCAGAAAACAAGAGCGGTGATATGGCCGCCGGGTTTGCCCAGAGAGATTTTTTGGCCGGAATCACTGTGCGCGATGGTCGTGGCGGGCAGCATATCGCCGGGGTTGATCGTCCGGAAAGGAAAAGACTCGGCCGCCCCTGTGTCGATAACGGAATAGAATATTGCTAAAAAACAGAAAATGGCGGTATGAAAATAGACTTTCAATGGCGCACCTCTCTTCTTGTGTATGTGGCCCGTGGCAAAAATGGGCCGCATGCATTAAAATGCCATGAAAAATCAAGAACGGAGGACGAGGGCGGAAAGCGTTATGGTGGGAGAATGACAATGGGGAATTGCCATGTTGGCTTCAACTTATACCCCTATTGAAGCGAATGATCAATAATTTAATTGTAAAAAATTCCCGTTAAGAATTTTCGGGCATCACGCTTCGATGTGGTTCACGTTGACCAGTTGGGGAAATTGGGGTAAATTTTTGTCAAAAGTCTTTCGTTGGCCATGATTTTTTTTGTTGTTTTCCGGAGGGTGATGCCGATGAAGGTATTGATAATTGATGACGATCAGGCGCTTTGCCGATCCCTGCAGATCGCGCTCACTCTCAGGCGGCATGAGGTGCGGTGCTCTTTTTCGGCGGATGCCGGAGGCCTGGAAGCGGGTGCTTTTTCTCCCGATGTTGTTTTCCTTGATGTGAATCTTCCCGATCGAAGTGGGCTTAAAACCCTGCCTGGCCTGCTCAAGATTCCCTGTCTGCCGACGGTTATCATCATGACCGGCGAATCCGACAATAATGCGGCGGTTGAGGCCATGCGGAGCGGTGCCTTCGATTATCTGCGAAAACCGTTGGACCTGGAAGGGATATTTGCCATCGTAACGCGGGTGGAGCGTCATCGCGGCCGGGTTGAACCGGCAGGGAAGTCTCCGGCAAAAGCGTTGTCCGAAAGTCTTGGGTTTGAGATGATCGGCGCGCATCCCAAGGTGGTCGCCCTGCACAAAAAAATAGGGCTGTTGTCCAGAAGCAAGGTGATCGTTCTTGTTCAGGGGGAATCCGGAACCGGCAAGGAGTTGGCCGCCAGAATTTTGCATCAGGCCGGTTCGCCCGGCAAGCCTTTTGTCGCGGTCAATTGTTCGGCCGTGGTCCCGACCTTGCTGGAAAGTGAGTTTTTCGGTCATGAAAAAGGGGCTTTTACCGGAGCGGACCGGGTGAAGATCGGAAAACTCGAGTACGCCGACGGCGGCACGGTCTTTCTTGATGAGATCGGCGATATGGCCATGGACCTGCAAGCCAAGCTGTTGCGGGTGTTGCAGGAGGAGGAGTTTGTCCGGGTGGGGGGGTTGGAACCCATTCCGCTTACCGCGCGCATTGTTGCGGCCACCCATTGTGATCTGCAACGGCTTGTCAGTGAAGGGAGGTTCCGGGAAGATCTTTTTTACCGGCTGAGCGTTTCTTCGCTGCATATGCCCCCGTTGCGGGAGCGGCGAACGGATATCCCCCTTTTAGCCGAGGCGCTTTTGGAGAAGATTGCCGCGAAATTTCAATGCCGCAAACCCGCCCTCTCCGATGACGCCCTGCAAAAGCTGCTTGCTCATGATTGGCCCGGTAATGTCCGGGAGCTGGAAAACGTCTTGACCCGTGCGGCTGTCCTGGCCGTTGACCCGATGCTCACGGCCGAGGATCTGCAACTGGCCCAGGCCGGCATGGGAAAGATGGCTCCGGGGGATTGCGGCGCCAGACCGGCCACTTTGGCTGACGCAGAGAAGCGGCATGTTGAAAAAACCCTGGACAGCCTCCGGTGGAATATCACCAAGGTGGCCAAGCAGCTGGCTATTTCGCCAACCACCCTGCGGAAAAAAATCAGCGATTATGGCTTGTTGAATCCCTTTACCTGATTGGGCAAGACTCTCTCCGCCTAGTCAGTTTCTGGTTATGGAGCTCAACAGGAACTGGCTACCTGCCGCCTGCGCTCGGCAGGGGAGACACCTCTTTTGGGGCGGTCGAAAAAAATAAAATCCTTTCTCTACTCTTGTCTTTTGCATGACCGGAGCCTATTCCCGTCATTCGTCGGTGTCGCCATTTTCGGTTGTCGATAAGTTTGGCACATTTTTTGCTTATTTAATCTGTGAATATTGAAAAATATCGTGCTTCCTGTGTCTTGAGTGTCCTGAGAGGACTGCGGCATTTGGTCGCGTTGACGAGAAAGTTATATGATAATCAGTTGACGAGAAGGCTATATGATTATTATATTAAAGTTGAAATAGTTTTTTGTTTTTATTGTGAAAATCTGAGAGCGGGAGGGCAACGGGGGGAGGCAGTAAGGGGAGTCATGGTTGGGATGGGGAGAACTTGGTGAAAAAAAAGGAGGAAAAGCAATGCGTTACACAGCGAAAGAAATATCGGGTGTTTTTACCGCACGGAGGATGTCGGTCGTCATGGCGGGACTGTTGCTCGGCGCGGCCTGTCTGGCGCCTCAGGGAGGCATGGCCCAGGTGACGGGGCAATGTGTCAATTGTCACACCATGCATAACAGCCAGGGTGGGGCGAGTATGAATCCGGGGGGCACGACCACCGTGTATCGCTCCTTGACCAAGGGCGACTGCGTTGGCTGCCATACCGGCGGGGCAACTGATTTGACGGACAGCAGCATTCCCAAGGTGAATCATACGGGCGCACCAGCTGCGACCCTGGCCGGTGGCAGCTTTTACTGGGTGGGGACCGGCACTGCGGACGTTAAAGGGCATAATGTAAAGGGTGTCGTCGCTGCGGATGGAGTGTTGGGCAACACTCCGCCGGGAGGTTCGGCATTGGCCTCCCAGTTGACCTGTGCCGGCACCACGGGCTGTCATGGCGACAGGACTAAGGCGGATGAGTATACCGCGCTCAGCGGCTCGCATCATGCCGCGCCGCTGACCATTACAACCGGGGCAACCCTTGCGACAAGCTATCGGTTCCTGAATGGGATCAAGGGGATTGAGGACTCTGACTGGGAGAAAACGGTCTCTGCCACCGATCACAATCAGTATTACGGGAAGGGGCGCACCACTGACGCAGTTGCCGATACCCAGACCATCAGCGCCCTGTGTGGGCAATGTCATGGCGCATTCCACGCTTCAAGCGCCGCGCATAACGCCGATGGCGTCGGGATCAGTTATGCCAACAACATGACCTCCCCTTGGGTCCGTCACCCGACCGATTTTGATATGTTCACGGTGAAGGCGAAAGAGTACGGCGGGTATGGCGGCGGTGTGATCGGAACAGGCGGTGGTGCCTATGTGCCCCAGGCGCCGGTGGCAAGTGATGCCACGGCGGTGCTGAGCACTGTAATGAATGCTGCAGGAGATGCCGTTGTTACCTGCATCTCCTGCCACCGGGCCCATGGCAGCGACCAAGCCGATCTGTTGCGGTGGGATTACACTACTATGACTGCCCACAGCTCTGGCGCTGGTAATGTGGGCTGTTTTGCCTGCCATACCACCAAGGATACCTGATCCTTGGCCTTGGCATAGGAAGCACGCCATTGGGGCTTGGCATTGATGAGCACCGCGTCGGTCTGTTTCAAAACCCCGGCGCGGTGCTTTGTTGTGCGCCGTTGACAACATGACGGTTTGGGGCGGTTTAGGGGCCTTTACGAAATAAGTTATACAGTTTTGGGCGTCCTTTCCGGCAGCGTATCAAGTTATTGGTTAACAACGGCTCGGCAAGGGCCCAAGGACGAATTGCCGGGCAATCGCTTAATCCGCTGTCGTCGCTTTTTTTTGCTTGCCTGCGATATGGCTGGGAAACAACAGTGCTGGGAGGAAGGAATTTGAAACGTGTTTTCGGCAATACACGGAGCACCGGCAGGCCAACGAGACAGGCAGGCTGGTTGCAGGGCGTCCTTGCGGCATTATATCTTGCCGTCGGTCTTGGTGTTATTGGGGCACCCTCTACAGTCTGGGCAGCGGAAATAACCGTGATTGCTCCGCTCGATGGCGCCTGGGTCACCACCAAGGAGCTTTTTTTGGCCGGGTTCGTCGACGGCGCCGAGGTCAAGGGTGTTGCCATCGACGGCGTGAGCAGCAAGGTGTCCGGCGGCGTCATGCCGGTGGAAGGGGGCGCCTTCGGGGCCATGATTACCCTCAGGGAGGGGGAAAATGTCATCAGTCTGAGCGCCGATAAGCTTCAGAAGAAGGTGAAGGTTTTTTGTGGCCCGGCGCAAAAGGCAGCCCCCAAGGGCTACAAGCGTTTTTATGTCCACGGCAATCCCGTGGCTCTGGACTGCAAGGAGTGCCACAAGCTGCGCCGGGGCCAGTACGATTTTAAAAGGATTACGCCGACCCGGGCCAATTGTACCACGAAATGCCACACCAATATGGGCAAGGCCGCCCATGTGCATGGGCCTGTGGGCGCCGGGGTCTGCATCTCCTGCCACAGCCCGCACGGCACCTTTAATCCCAAGGCCATGGAACGAACCGGACAGGATCTCTGCCTGGTCTGCCATCAGGCCAAGCAACATGAGTTTAGTGACAGCGTTGTCCATCAGCCGGTAAAGGAAGGGTGCGTCGATTGTCATAACCCCCATGAATCCCCGATGCGTTTTCAGTTGCGTGGGAATGGCTCCAGCGTCAGCAGCCTGTGCTTCAACTGCCACGAGGCTGCGGTCTTTACCAAGTCCCACCGGCATGGCCCCGTGGGGGCGGGGGATTGCATAGCCTGCCATCGCCCCCACTCCGGCAAGCACAAGAAACTGTTGATTGCTTCTCCTGACAAGGGAGAACTTTGTTTTCAGTGCCATCAGGATCGCAAGGATGAATTCAACATGAAGTACGTCCATAAACCGGTGACTGAAAACTGCAACAAATGTCACGATCCGCACAGCTCCGACGCCCAATTCCAGCTACACAAGAAAAGCAGCGCACTCTGTGCCGGTTGTCACGAGAAGTTGAGTCCCGCCGTGTACAATGATATCAAGACAGCAACTTACAAGCATGCGCCCGTTGACCAGGGAAAGTGCACGGAGTGCCACCGGGCTCACTCCTCCAACGAGAAGGCTCTGCTGAAAAACACCACGGCCAAACTGTGCTTTACCTGTCATGACGAGCTGGGCGATAATGTCACCGGCAGCCATTATAAGCACGGCCCGGTCCAGACCGGCGATTGCATGGCCTGTCACAAGGTGCATGGCTCCAAGCACAGCCGTATTCTGGTGCGCTATTATCCCGAGGAGTTTTACAAGGAGTACAGCCCGGAGAATTATGATCTTTGTTTCGGCTGCCATAACAAGGAGATCGCCAAGAATAAGTTCACCAATACCCTGACCAATTTCAGGGATGGTGAATATAATCTGCACTTTTTCCATGTTAATATGAAAAAAGGGCGAAATTGTGTCTCTTGCCACGATGCGCATGCCAGCGGCCAGGCAAAACATATCCGCAAGGAAGTTCCCTTCGGCTCCTGGTCATACCCCGTTACCTTGACCAAGACCGATACCGGAGGGACATGTGTGGTGGGGTGCCATGCTCCGAAAACCTATGACCGGAAGAACCCGAAAATTAAACCGAGCAGGTAGATGGATATGGTTGAAGATGGAAGGCTGAAGGCGGAAGGCTGAAGGGTGAAGGTTGAAGACGGAAGGCTGAAGACGTATGATCATTTATTGTTATTCCCCAAAAATCTTCAGCCTTCGGTCTATCCACCTGAGTATGTATTCCCTAAAAACCTTCAGCCTCCGATCTATCCCCCTGAGTATGTATTCCCTAAAAACCTTCAGCCTTCGGTCTATCCCCCTGAGTATTTACCCTCTAAAACCTTCAGCCTTCAGCCTTCAGCCTTCGGTCTATCCCCCTGGCTATCCCTGCCAAGGATGAGCAGGGAGAATGGCTTGCAGCGGGATATTACGGCGTGGATGTTTTCGGCGCCTGGCCTTTCCGGCCCTTGCCGTGCTGTTGACTTCTACGGGCAATGCGTTTGGCGGGCAGGCTCTGACCTCCAGCTGGTCCCATGAAAAGGCAAAGGACAGCCCGGAGACGGATGACTACGCGGTAGGCTATACCGTTGATCTTAAACAGGATCTCACCGAGGTCATGTCATTGCAGGAGGCGTTTCGCTACAATCGGAATTGGCGGGAGCAGGAGGAAACAGAGGGGTTTGATCCGAGTTTGCGTTTTGCCATCAAAAACGATCTGTTCCTTTTTGACCTGTTCGGTTCGGCCAGCCAACAACGGAATTCCATCGCGACAGACCGGAGCCGGCGCAGTTGGGAAACTGCCTGGGCCAGCAACTGGCAGGAGCGATTCTTGCCCAAGTTGCGCGCTTCCTATGGCAGGGATTTCAGCAACGATGACGAAAGCCCCCATCTGCAGGATACCGATGATACCCGTGAATCCGTGGGGGTGGATTGGGATCTTGAACTGTTTAAAACCCATTATAATTTCAATCGCACCCACCAGAATGACAATGTGACTTTTGGGGAATCCACTGCCACCAATCACTTTGCCAGGCTGGATAGCTCCGGCCGGTTCTTTGAAAATCGGCTCAGTCTTGGTTTTTCCCAGCAGTATTCCGCAAGCCAGAATGAATCATCCACGGCGGTCGGGGCTGACGGATTTGCCCTGTTAAAGCAGACCATCGCCCAGGTTTTGACAGGACATGACGCCACGCCGCTCACCAGTGATTCCGGTGAGCTGGACAGCAACAGCCTGATGTCCGACAGTGATGTCGAGGTCGTGGCCGGAATATATACGGACGGGTTTGATAACCCGCCGTTGAATATCGCATTACGGGTTGACCTGCGGGAAGTTGACCGGGTGTATCTGTACACTGAAAAAGATGCAGGCGTGGTGGTTGCCGGCGCCTTTACCATGGATCTCTATGGCAGCACAAATGGTACGGATTATCAGCGTATCCGGGAAAACGTCCCTTTTGTTTATAACTCCGTGAAAAAACGTTTCGAGATAGCTTTCGACAGCGTCACCTTCCGATGGCTCAAGTTGGTCGTCACGAACAGCCCGGTTCAGCGGGTGGATTTTACGGAAATAGAGGCGTATGATCGAGTTGCTTCATCCGGATCGTTTGTTACCAGAAAAAACAAAACATTAAGCAATATCAGCGACCTGAATATGGGGTACAGGTTTTCCTCGACCCTGGGCATGACCTATAACTTGTCTCTTGAGTCCGGCAATTATGCCTCGGAGATCGATTACAGTCGCCATAATCAGATCGGCGAGCTGCGGTGGACTCCGTGGGAATATCTCACCTCCGCTTTTGGTGTCAGCGAAAACCTGGAGGATATCGAAGGGTTGGCGGAAACCATGAACAGGGCCTATACGCTGCGTTTGAGTTCTCCTCCCGTCCCCACGGTGGATGTCAATCTCGGTTTGACCAAAACGGAGCGGTATGAAGACAAGAATCTCTTGTCCACATCCTATGAGACCGGGCTTTACACCTCCGCTGCTCTTTATCCCGACCTTGATTCCAACCTTGATCTTACCTTCGGGCGGACAAAATATGAGGATACCGCTGCGCTGACCACAATTTATGGCTCATCCCAGCAGAAGACAGGAACAACGACCAAGGATCTTGGTTCGCGTCTGACCCTGACCGCCAGGCTGATTCCGCGCCTGACGGCGGACTTGACCGCCGATTATCAGAAGGCCCAGGGTGCTGTCGACACCGAAATACTGGATGACAGGCTTACCCTGAATTGGCGGGTATCCGACATTCTTTCTTTTTTGACGGCTGTCGGCAAAAAATGGGAAGATTGGCAAAGCGCTGGGGAAAACCTTTTGTTGCAAGCCACGGTGGCGCCAACGGATACCACGCAATTTTCCCTCAGCTATTATTTTGCTAACGACGAGGACGCTGTCAGCAGATACGCTGTGAGTGGGAGTTGGGCCATCGGGCCCCATTTGACCTTGCAGGGGAATGTTTTTTATGTGAAGCGAGAGCAGGAGGACGTCCTGTCTTCGGAACAAAGGGATGAAACGGACTGGCAGGTCAGAACGCAACTGATCGCCAGATTTTGATGCACGCGGAAAATCGCGCTTATTGTAACAGGCGCAATCTTTTGGGATTGGAAGGAACTCTGGATTTTTCCGTGAAATTCCAGGATGATAAGGTCAGGGATTGTTTTTGCAACTTTCAACGAAGGCGATGGATGTGGAGGAGAAGAATCCAGTGCGGAATAAAGTAAGGCTGTCATCGGCAATGCTGGGGCGATCCGGATTGTTTTTCGATTTGGAAAAGATTTTTCTTGGCACGCTGCTCGTTGTGGTTGCTTTCAGTCTGGCAGGCTGCGGCATGCCTTTTTTTGGGAAATCAAAGGCCTTTGTCCGGGAAAACGTGGATTTCGGCTTTGTCAAAAAGATCGCCGTATTGCCGGTCGAAAACAACAGCAAGGACGAATTTGCTCCGGAGCTTGTGAGGGATATCGCCATCACCCGTATCCTGGCCATGAAACTCTTTGATGTGACGGATAAAGGGGTGGTGGACAGCTTTTTGCGGGAAGAGGCCATTGACCCGGGCAAGCCTCTCGACACACCCACGATAAAGAGGCTGGGGCAGAAGCTCGGTGTACAGGGATTGTTGCTCACTACCTTGGACATCGCGGCGGACAGCCGCAAAGGGACGATGAATTATCCGGAAATGTCCGTTACCTTGCGGTTGGTGGAAGTGGAAACAGGTCTGGTTATCTGGCAGGCCGGAGGCCATCAAAGTGGCGACTCCTTTTTGCGTCGGCTGTTCGGCCTGTCCGGACGGGATAAATATCAGGTAACCGTCTCGTTGGTGGAGGATGTTCTCCATACTATCCCGCGATAATAATCTGTTATGTTGGGCTTGAACGTGAGGGGCGATGGGCGGCAAAAGGCCCCAGTATCTTGTAACTTTTTAATCGACATCACATTGATTCCCTCCCCCCTTGCGGGGGAGGGTTAGGGAGAGGGGGAAGTTGCCATTATATCAGCAGGTTGTAGCTACCACTACCCCCAACCCCTCCCGCAAGGGGAGGGGGGGCAGAAATATTAAGAGTCACAAGGCCCAAGGGATGCCGGCGCTGTTGTTGCTCTTGCTGTTGTGTGTAGCCGAGCCTGCCTTTGGTATTCAGTTGGCCGTGATGCCTCTTGAAGACCTGAGCAAGGGGGACAATGGTTTGAACCCCGCGATGACGGACAGGCTGTGTGAGGCGCTTGGCCGGAAGGGATTTGCCGTAGTCGAAGAGAAGCGGATCATCGATTTTATGGCAAAAAACCGGATACGCTGGGTGGGTCGGCTTGATTCCCACCATGTTTTGCGTCTCCGGCAGGAACTGGGCGTCGATTATATCCTCCTTGGTTCGGTGAACCAGGTGCGGGAGAAAGAGCCTGCGGCTTTGGGGCTTTCCCTGCAAATAATCCGTGCAAGCGACGCAAAGATGGTTTGGGCGGGAGGAGCGCAGCTTTGCCGGGCGGATGTCCGCAAATTTCTTGGCCTTGCCGAACCCAGAAATCTTACGGAGATAGAGGATATCGTTGTCGCACGGGCAATGGAAATCCTGCCGCGCGAATTGCCGGAAATTCCGGAGGGTTCCACGGGAAGTCTCGCCGAGGAAATTCATCTCACGCCGGAAGTGGTGAAGCCCGGGGAAACAATGCGCTGCCGTATCCGTTTTGGCGAGAGCAACATGGAGCAGGCAGGGATGGCTGTTTCCGTGGTTGTCGACGAGAAAGTTGTAGAGGCCGTTTATCTGGCCAAAGAGCAGTGTTACGAGGCTACCTGGCCCGCTGCGGGGAAGGATGGCCGCTATCCGGTTTCCGTCAGCGTCAACAGGGGGCAGCCGGACAGGAAAACTATTTTTGCCGGCAGTTTTTTGGTTGATGGGCAGGCGCCCGAGATTGCTCTCTCCCTGCGCGGACAGGAGCTGGATGGCGAAGTGGTTTTGCGAAGGCAGTTGATGATCAGCCCGGTGTTGAAAGAGCCCGAACCCATTGCCACCTGGGAGATTAGTATTCTTGATGCATCCGGTCAGATCGTCAAGGCGGAGAATGGCCGGGGCAATCTGCCGGGGCGGTTTTCTTGGTGGGGGCAACGCCAGGACGGAGTGATGGCGGAGGATGGTCTGTATACCGTCCAGGTGGCGGTATGGGATCGGGCCGGGAACAACGCCGCTGCCTCTGCAAATTTTCTGGTCTTGCGAAAACGGCCTGAGCTCAACATCGTCACGGAAAAACATGGGGATAAAGTTCAGGTTGATCTCGGCTACGAGGGCAAGGTTCCCTTGGCCTTCTGGCGGGTTGAACTGAGAAGCGGTGCCGGCACGATTCTTCAGGAAGCAAGCGGCGAAAAATTGCCAGCCCGGATAATGGTTCCATTCAGCAGCGAGATCGATAAGATTTCCTGCCATGTTTATGGTCAGGATGTGCTGGGAAACAAGGTGCGGCAGGTCGTCGACAATATTCTGGCCCTCAAGTCCAGGGAGGATAAGACAGAGGAACAGGCCGACGCCAAAGGTGTAGGGGAAGATGGTTGGTCGGTGGATTTTTAGGAGGCATTGCGAAATAATTTTTGTAAGGTAAACCCCCGGCTTTGCGGGGGGCCTCGCAAAGTTTGGCAGTTCCGGGAATGATTTTTATAAAACATGTCATCCCGGCGAAAGCCGGGATCCAGAAGAAAGGCACTGGTTTTCGGCTTTCGCCGGAATGACGGCAAAAGGGAAGCGGAAAGCGAAGAGCTGTGGGCGGAAGAAAATGACGGCCGGAAAGGGGGGGCACCGTGTGACATCATGGATGGTTCTGTTTTTGGTGGGGATATTGGTCTTCGTCCTGACCGGATGTGGCGCTAAGGAGCCGTATGTTCAGGAGTTTTCCAAGAGAGCGTCCCATGATCCCCAAAGCATTGCGGTGTTGCCTTTTGTCAACAGGAGTGGCTATGATCAAGGAGAGAAGATAGTCTATCGTCTTGTCCTCGGAGAACTGGCGCAGCAGTGCAACTGGCGGGTGGGGCTGGAAGGGGATGTGTGGAAAATCTACCGGCAGATGCGTCTCAAAACGTGGGAGGTTCCGACTTTTGAGCAGTTACGGGTTATTGCCGTTCGACTCGGAGTTGATACCCTAATTGTGGGGGAAGTGCTGGAAATGGATGAAAAGGTGACGCAAAGCGGGGTGAACCCGGCGTTGAGCATCCAGGTGCGGGTGTATGACGGCAAGAGCGGTCTTCTGCAATGGTCCAGCCTGTATCGTCGGGAGGGCGGGGACTACCAGAAAATGATGCATTTCGGCATGGTAAATACGGTAAGCGAACTCGGGAAAACAATGGTGCGGGAGATGTTGGAAGCATGGAAAGAAAAAGGTTTGCTGGCATGCGCCGGCTCGTAATAGTGGTATGTGTTTTTCTGCTGTCTTCCGCCGGTCTTGCGCGCGAGCGGGCCATGGCGTCCTGGCCTTGGGGAGACGCGAAGCTGGTAACGGTCAACGGCACGGACTATTCCACGGAAGATTTTAAAAACTGGTGGCGGAACTGGCGGGAAGAGGCGACGCCATTGCCGGATTCACCGGAAGAGTTCATCGAATGGCAACTGCTGGTTCAGGAAGCAACCAAGATGCAACTTTTCCTGGAGCCGGACTACAGAAGCAAGGTGGCCACCTTTTTAAAAGTCCGGGCTCTTATGTTGCTGCAAGAAGAAGAGGTGAACGAAAAAATTTCCGTAAGTGACGAGGATATTCGCAATTTTTACCGCGAACAATACCTTCCTAAAGTACGGGCTCGGGTTTTTTATTATCCCGTGGGCAACCCGGTTGAAGAGAAGATTACGGCCCTGCGGGATGGCAAGATCTCCGTTGAAGAGCTTCTTGCCTTGAAGCCCGAGGAAGGGGGGGTCACGTATCATGAAGAAAAATGGTTCCGTGTTCCCCAGTTGCAGGAGGAATGGCGGATGGTCCTCCAGGATGCCGCGCCGGGAGATATTACCCGTCCGGTCACGATGGACAAGGGGGTTGTCGTTTTAAAAATCGAGGAGCGGCAACAAGGGGAAGACCCGCATGACCTGGAGCAGCTCAAGGGGGTCATCGGCAAGAAGCTACAGAGTTTGAAAGCCGATGAGCAGACCGTCCGTTTGGTGAAATCCTTGCGCCAAAAATTTGCTGTACAGGTGGATGAGGAGGTTTTGGCGCAAATCACCCAGGATCCCCTTGCCGAGGAGTTGGCCGACAAGACGGTGATCAGCTCGACGCAAGGGAATATCAGCGCCGCCAGTGTCTGGGGGAACTTGCGGAACGAGAAGCTGTTCAGGGAAAAAAATAAATTCCCGGCCGAGGAGTTTGATATTCTGAAAAAGAGGGTGCTGGCCAGCATAATCTCCCAGACCGTTGTTTCCTGGGAGGCCCTGGCCCGGCATTATGAAGAAAAAGAACCGTTCAAATGGGTGTATCGATTCTACTGTGACCACCGCTTGAACAAGGAGTTTGAAAAACGCTTTGTGGAGCCGAAGACAAAGGTTGACGAGGCGGAGATCGAGAAATTTTATCAGGAAAATCCCGAGCGGTTTTCACATCCGGAGATGGTTGATTTTGTGATGCTGGAAGGCGAAGCTGAGGTGATAAGCCGGATGTGGCAAGAGATTTCCTCCGGCCGCGATTTTTCCGAAGTAGCGGCGGAGCATGTGCCCGGGGGGCCTCCGCTTCAGCAGACGCCGGTGACCCAGCTCAGCGCCGAACTGAAGGAGCGCCTCCTTTCTCTGCGCAAGGGAGAAGTAAGTCTCCCCTTCGCATCCAAGAATGGCAGGGCCTTGCTGCGGCTGGCTGATCACCGGGAAAAGGTAGCCGTGCCTTTCCAGCAGGTCAGGGAGCAGATTCGCCAGGAATTGATCCGCCGGAAATATCAGCAGGCTCGCGGGGAATTGCTGCGCAGGTTGAAGGATGGGTCCGAGATCAGCATCAATCCCAAGGTGTGGAAGAAGTTGCGAAAGGAGCTGGAACATGCCGATGTCGCTGTCAAAAACAAGTAGGTTGCTCGGTGTTGTTGCGGGGGTGTTGCTGCTGATTCCCTGCGTGCGGGAAGCGGCGGCTCAACAGGCCAGGAAGACGTGCGTGGATTGCCATGCCGAGATGGTGGCAAAGCTCCAGCAAGGGGTTGTCCATGCGCCTGTCCGGGAGAAAAATTGCGATGCTTGCCATCTGCCCCATGGCATAATCGGCGGCACGTTTTTGCGGCAGGAACAACCGGACCTGTGTTTGCGCTGTCATCAAGCCCTGGCGCCGGAAGCGGGCGCGGGTTCCAGCCATGAGCCGGTAAAAAAAGGCAATTGTTCGGCCTGCCATGCAAGCCATAATTCCCCCAATGCCCGGCTGTTGCTGAAGGAACAGAAAGAGCTTTGCTACGGATGTCATGCGCGCGCGCATTTTGAGAAAAAAAATGTTCACGCCCCGCTCAGCCAGGGATGTGTTACCTGTCATACTCCCCATAAGAGCAAGCAGCCCCGTTTGCTGGTGCAGGAGGCGGACAGTCTTTGTCTCAAATGCCATGAGGGCGGAAAAGAGGCCATGCGCAAAGCGCACCAGGGCTATGCCTTGAAAGGGAAGTGTCTGAACTGCCATAACCCGCATGCCAGCGACGCCAAGGGGTTGTTGAAAGCCGTGGTCCATCAGCCGATTGTCGCCGGCCAATGCCGCCGTTGCCACGATGGGACCGGGGCGGATTTCGTCAAGCCCGCGCAAAAGGCGGATCTGCTCTGTGTCCAATGTCATAAAAAGGATCAGGCCACCCTCGCCGGGCAGCACCAGCCGGTGAAGGAAGGCAAATGCACGCAATGCCATAGCATTCATGCCAGTGAAGAATCGGCCATGTTGGTTATGCCCGCTACAGCCTTGTGTCTGAAATGCCATACGCAGGGGAAGGGCAATGAGGCGCAGAGTGTGCATGCTCCGGTAAAAAAAGGTGATTGTTTGGCCTGCCATGCCGGACACGGCATGAGTAAAAATGCCGGACTCAAGGCGAAGCCGGCTGATTTGTGTGCAAAGTGCCACGGCCGGCAACAGTACGGCGGGGGGCAACACGGTCATTCCCCGGCGGCAAGGAATGAATGCGCGACCTGTCACACCCCCCACGAGTCCAAGGAAAAGCGGTTGCTCATCAAGCGCGATGGCGAGATCTGCGTCGGATGTCATCCGCAGGTTGATGACCAGCTCGCCCGTTTCAGTCTGCACAGGCCTTTTGCCGCAGGGGAATGCAGCCGATGTCACAACCCCCATCAGGGCGGCGAGAAGGCCTTTCTGGTCAAACCTGCAAACCGCGGGGAGCTATGCCTGTCCTGTCATGTGAATTTGCACAAGAAACCGGCGGTGGGCGGGAAGGGGCATCCTCCGTTTGAAGAGGGAGCCTGTCTGGGCTGCCATGCCGCTCATTCCGCGGAGCATGCCTTTGTGCAGCATAAGCAACCCGGAGAGCTCTGTTTGCAATGCCATGCCAAGGTAAAGAAGGAAATCTCGGAAAAGAAAAATGTCCATGAACCATTCAAGTCCTTGCAGTGCGGAGGATGTCATCTGGCCCATGGATCGGGGCAGGAGAAACACCTGGCAAAGAAGAAACCGGATGTCTGCCTGACATGCCATCCGGAGATAGCCATCCATTGGCAAACCGGAGTTGTTCATGCTCCGGCGGGCAAGGACTGCGGCATTTGCCACGAAGCCCACGGCGGCAACCAGACGGCTTTGTTGAAAACAGCGCCGGACAAGTTGTGCGGTACCTGCCATCAGGGGGATGGGGCTCGGTTCAGCAAGGTGCACTCGGGTATGAACCCTTCGGGGAAATCATGTCTTTCCTGCCATGATCCCCATGGGGCTCCGGCAAAAGGGCTCTTGTATCCGGTGCAACATGCCCCCTTCAAGCAGGGGAGTTGCAAAGCATGCCATCCAGGGAGGAATAACTGATGCGGCGCCTGTTTATTACTCTGGGAATATTCAGCCTGTTCATCGGGCTCGCCTGTTCTGTCGCAATGGCCGAAGAGGTTTGCTACACGTGCCATGCCAGGAAGGATTTCAGCGGCAAGTTTACCCATGGCCCGGTGGCCCAAGGCAAGTGTGGAGATTGCCATAACCCCCATGTCGCCAAATATCCAGGGTTGTTGCAGGGGGAAGGCGCCGCGCTCTGTTACTCTTGCCATCGGCGGGCGAAAACCGAGTTTGTCAAAGGGGTGGTGCATATGCCGGTTCGGGATGGAAAATGCCTGACCTGCCATGCTCCGCACGCCGCAGCCCATGATGGTTTGCTTAGAAAAAGCCTGGCGGAAACCTGTTTTGTCTGTCACCAGGAACTGGCAACGCCTCAGACTGTAACCCATAAACCCTTTGCCCAGGGCCAGTGTACGGTCTGTCACCAGCCCCATCAGTCCAAAAACGGCCAGCTCCTCAAGATGGAAGCCGGAACTCTGTGTCTCTCCTGTCATCAGCAGGCGCAAAACAGTGCCGGGCATCGTGGCTTTCCCGGCAAGCTCAGCGGCTGTCTTTCCTGTCACAATCCCCATGGCAGCTCCCGCAAGGGGCTTATCCGGCAGCATCTTCACCAGCCCTACGCCGAGCACAAATGCGATGCCTGTCATGGGCAGCAGCAGAATACCGGGAACGAGGCCTGTTTGCGGTGTCATGCGGGGGTGAAGACCAGCATGATGGCGCCGCATAATCATATGATCGCCGGAGCGGAAAATGGCTGTATCCAGTGTCACAGTCCCCATGCCGCGGATGATAAAAAAATGCTGAAGAATTCCGGCAACAAGGTATGCCAGCCCTGTCATGTGGACACCTATGCCCGCTATGCGCAAAGCCGGCATAGGCACCCTGGGGTCAACTCCTGCAGCGAATGCCATGAGGTACATGGCTCTGACCGGCTGGCCATGCTGCGGGATGATGGCAACCAGGTCTGTTCCCGTTGCCATTTGACCCAAGGCAAGTTCAGCCATCCCGTCGGCGACAAGGTGATCGACCAGCGCACCGGGCAGATGATGACCTGTGTGACCTGCCATGACCCCATGGGCTCTGAGCATCGTTACCATCTTGTGATGAGTGCGAAAAAAGAATTATGCGTCCAATGTCATCGCAGTTATTGAAAAGGTGGATAGACTGAAGGCTGAAGGTTTTTAGAAAAATGAGATACTTCAGCCTTCGGCCTAAAACACCAAAGCAGTTCCCTTAATCCATCGCATGGGAGAGAGTATGCTCCGGAAAAAACCAAGGTATGTTGTTGGTTGCTTGCTGTTTCTGGGATTATTTTTCCGCGCCTCTACCGGGATCTGGGCGGACGAAATGCAATCCCCCTGGAAATTTCTTTTCAGCCTGCAGGGGCAAGGCAGGGGCATGGCCCTGCCTGTGGCCCTGTATGTCGATCATGAAAAGGCGCGCTACTACGTGGTGGACAGCACCGGCAACAGGCTCCTTTCCTTTGCCGGGGAAGGAAAATTCCTGCAGGAATTCACCGCGGAGGGCAGTCTGAAAAAACCTTACGACATGGCGCGGTTGGCGGATGGTTCCTTGCTGGTTGTGGAAAAGGGGCGCAACAGCCTGACCCGGGTCGATCTGAAAAATAAAAAGACCACGCCTCTTGTGATAACGCAGCAGGGGCGGGAGGTTTTTGTGGATCGTCTGGAAATCGCGGGCGGGAAGGTGTACGTCCTGGACCGTTCGACAGGCCGGATTCTGCAGCTCGACGAAACCCTGCAGGTGATAAAAAGCTTTGCAATGCCCGAGGGCGCCGGCTGGCTTGCCGATTTCAAGGTGGTGGAAAAGAGGATCTGGGCGCTGGATCAGAAGAAAAAACAGATATATTCCTACGATGAGAATGGCCGGACAAGCCCGCCGGTGCAACTGGCCGGGGTTGATTTCCCGGTGTCCCTGGCGGTTGATCCGGCAGGTCTCTTCTATATCCTTGACCGGCATAAGGGGGCGGTTGTGGTCTTGGGCCGGAACGGCGAGTTCAAGTACAGTTTTCTGACGAAAGGTCAAGGGCGGCAGAACCTGTATTTCCCCCAGGATGTGCGCTTTGACCACTTGGGGCGTTTGTGCGTGGTGGACGAGGGCAACAGCAGAGTCATGATCTTCAAACGATAGGGGCCAGAAAATGCGGCACCAGGCAGTCAGGGGGACATTCTTTGTCGTGTTGTTGCTGGCCTATCCAGGCGTATGTCCGGCCAAGGTAAGCGGACCGTGCGCGGATTGCCACACCATGCATAACAGCCAAGGCGGCGCTCCCATGGCCTATACGCTCAGCAGCACCGGGACCAAGGTCTACGGCAGCAGAGTGAATGAGGGGTTGCTCAATACCGATTGCATCGGTTGCCATCAAGGAACCAATGCCGGCGGCTCGTTGCCTTTCGTCCTTGATACCGGGGCGCCCAATTACGGCCTCACCGGTACCGAGGCGGGCACAACCACTCTGGCCGGCGGCGATTTTCACTGGGTTGCTCTGGGTGCCGAGAGAACCGGGCATAATGTTGCCGGGATCACGCCGCAGGATACAGCCCACGTTTTCACGCCGCCGGGTGGTGCGGACATGGGTGCTCAGCTCACCTGTGGTGGAACACTGGGCTGCCATGGCAGCTCTTCGGCAGCCACCCCAACCCAGGCCATTATGGGGGGACATCACGGCAAGGATATAACCGGGTGGCAGGACGGCACCTCCGTGGCGAAGAGTTACCGGTTTCTAAACGGCATCCAGGGGCTTGAGGACAGTCTCTTTGAATTCCAGCCAACGGCAAACAGACACAACAAGTATTTCGGGAAAAATCGCGTCTCGGAGACCGATACTGCCGCAGGCACCATCAGTAGTCTCTGCGCCCGATGTCATGGTTCTTTTCATAACGGCAACGGCAAGATCGCGGCCGGTACTTTTGGCGCAGGGGTCTGGCTCAGGCATCCCGTTGATTTTGACATGAGCCGGGCGGTGTCAAGTACGGAATATATTACCTACAACCAGGGTACCGGCACGGCCAACCCATACAGTGTCGTCTCTCCGGTGGCCACCGCCAGCACCTCGACCGTGGTGAACACCTCCGTCGACATTGCGACGAGCGCCAATAATGCCATTCTCATGTGCCTCTCCTGCCATCGGGCCCATGGTACTCCCTATGACGCAATATTGCGTTGGAATTACAAAAAATGGCCGCAAGCGGACGGCTATAATGGGTGTGCGGTATGTCACACCACCAAGGATTGATGGTGTCGCAAAAAGAAAAAAGGCCACAGGCCTGCAACACAGATTATAGGCTGTCAACCGTCGACAGAAATGCCGGTCCCCTGCCGATGACTGACGTGGCTTCCTTGCGATTGCAATAAAAGTTGAAGGGATGATGCAGGTGGCGGCTCAGGGCAAGCGCCGTTGGCGATACTAAAAGAACGATGCCTATTGTTTATCAGCCCCAATCCCTCTGCCAGGGCGGAGAGAGTCTTTTGTGAGCCGTCGGCAGAACAAGCACAGGGTGGAAATTATTTATGAAAACCACGAAAAAAATTCTCGTCCCCCTTTTTGTAGTAACGGGTTTCTGCGGTTTTTTTCTTTCCTTTGCCTGGCTGGCTCTGGCCGGATCCTATCTTGACTCCCGCCATGGCGCGGCGGTCAATCGTTCCTCCATCGACAGTAAATACTTGGCATACGCCCCCGGCAACTGCGGCCACTGCCACGAACAACACGCCAGTCTGAACGGCGGCGAACCGATCCCTGTGGATGGAGCCCCCTCCGGGTACCTGACCTTTGCCACAGAGCAGGCCCTCTGTCTTACCTGCCACGACGGCGCTCCCGCCCTTACGGATATCCAGAGCCAGTTCAATAAGATATATAAGCATGGCAAGAATGGCTCGACCGGCACAGACTACATGACTGTATATGACGATCGTCACAGCGCCGGCGAGAAGACCAGCGCTGCCTTTGACAGTGCCAATCGCCATGCCGAATGCGTTGACTGCCATAATCCGCACCAGGCGACCGATGCCAATCCCCTGAAGGGCGTGAGCGGCATCACCCCGACCAACGGGGGGGCCTGGATTGTGCCAAGCTTCCCCACACAGACGGCCGAGGTAAACGATCCCGCCCTGCAGTACAAGGTCTGCTTCAAATGTCACAGCACCTGGGCCGGCTTCGGCACCGGCACCGATCAGGCCCTGGAGTTCAACACCGCCAACCCCAGTTATCATAATATTGAAGGGGCAGCGACTCCACCTTCCAGTAACACCTACGGCAATTTCAACTCCACGTATGTTTATAAGATGATGCCCCGCTACAGCAGCTGGGGAACCGACCCCACAAACACCGGCACCATGAACACCAATCTGCGCAATGCGGCCATGCGCTGCAGCGACTGCCATGGCGACACCGACACGAGCCCGCAGGGGATACACGGTTCGGCGACAAGGCCCATCCTCAAGGTTCCCCTGGGAAGCCCGTTTACTACCTGGAACAATACGCTGAACCTCGCGAATCTCACCAATGTCTGGTGCTTCAACTGCCACGCCTCGAACTTCGCAAACAGCGGCTTCAGCTTTGGCGGAGGCAACTGGCACACCACGAAACATAACAGAAGCAACGCCTATTGTCAGAGCTGCCATTCTGCCATCCCGCACGGCTGGAAACGTTCCCGGATGCTCATTTATACCTGGGGCGCCACCATCGACCCAGCTCCGTACAATAACCGTTACGGTACCGAGACGGCATTGAGCAGTGCCATTATTTGGCAAGCCAGCGGTGCCTGGAGGCAACCGGACTGCCATAGTAGCGGAGTGGGGAGTTGCGGTTGATCTCTTTTTTTTCTTCAACTCGGCTCACCAGCTGGCTGCTCGTTGCCTTTTTGTTCTTTTTTGTTGCCGACTGGTACTGGCCTGCCTTTCCCCGGTGGCTCTACCTGCTGCCCGCTGCTTTTTTTTATGCCAATCTCCTGGGCTGCCTCGTCACCCGTCTTTTTCCCATGAAAAAGAACTTGGTTGGCAAAGTCGGTCTGGTTGCCTTTCATCTCGGCATGGGGGTGGCCATGGCCGGCGGCATGGTTACCGCTCTCTATCGTTTTGAGGGTGGATTTGAGGTTGTCGAGGGGCAAATCTTTTCCGATCAGGCGGAAAGCTACCTCTACAGGACGTATGGCCCGTTGTGGAGGCCATTTTTCACCGATGAGGCTTTTTTTTTAAAGGAAATCCTTGTGGCAAGGGATGGAGAAGGCAATATCACCGCTTTCGATTGTTTGGTGGCCCGTACACCGGGAGCAGAGGTGTTTCACCGGCTTGCCGCCAATCGGCCCTTGTCCTTGAGCAAGGGCCAGGTATTTCTCAGTAAACACTTTGGCACGGCCTTGGGCTTTAAGGCCGTGCGGGATGATGGCGCGATGAACAGCGGCATGGTGAACTTTGCTCCGCGGCAACAAAAACAAACCTTTACGGCTCCTGGTCTACCCTATACATTGCAGGTGGAGCTGGGTGACAAGGCCCGGCAGGAAATTTTGCTGGCGGGATTTCCCGGCCATTTTACCAGAAAACAGGCGCTTATCCCGGGGCAAGGGGTGCGGATCGGTGATACTACCCTTATTTACGGGAAAAAGGCGCACTGGGCAGGGCTGATGGTGGTGCGTGATCCTGGGAAACCATGGGTTTATGCGGGATTTTTGCTCTTTTCATTGGGCTTGCTCCTCTACTATTCGGCAAAATTCACGCGACAATGATGCCTGTTATTGCTCAACATATCCTTGAACTGCTGCTCTGGATCACCGTGGCCTGTTATGCGGGCGCCACGGTATTTTTTGTGTTTCACTCCAGCTTCGACCGGAAAAAACTTGCCGGAGCAGGCTGGATTCTGACCATATGCGGCCTGCTCATCCATGCGATTGCGATTCTGTTTCGCTGGAATCTGGTAGGACATGGCCCTTACCGTACCATCCACGAGATACTGGTCTGCGATTCCGCCTTTATTGTCGGGGCCTTTGTGCTGGCGGGCCTGCAAGTGGAGCGTCTGCGGGCGAGCGGTGTTGTTGTTCTGCCCTTGACGCTCATCATGATGGGTCTTGGCATGCTGGCGCCCCAGGCGGGCGCGTATCTGTCGCCGTCCCTCAAAAGCCCCTGGCTCGTCGTCCATGTCCTTTTTGCCAAAATGACTGTAGGCTGCATCGTGGTTGCCACCGGCATGGCAACCGGCTTGCTCCTCCGTAAAATTAAAAGTGGGAGGATTGCCCGGCTGGTTGGGCTGTTCCCTGAAAATCAAAGCATCGTCGATCTCTGCCAAAAGCTGTTCCAGGTCGCTTTTATCTTCGCCTCGCTCATGATCATCGTCGGTGCAATCTGGGCCAATGACGCTTGGGGCCGGTACTGGGGCTGGGATCCCATCGAGATATGGTCGCTCATTGTCTGGGTGCTTTACGCTTTTATTCTCCATGTGCGGCTGTCGTGGCGCCTCAATGAGTCGGTGTATGCCTGGTTTGTGGTTGCGGCCTTTGTGGTTTCCGTCGTGGCATTTTTTCTCGTTCCATTCGGAGCGGAGAGCATACATTCACAGTATTTCGAATGACACATGGCGCCATTGCGTCGAAAAGGCGTTAAAAAGCAGAATAGATCCTGAAGATGTGAGACGCGTGAAGATAAAGAAAGTCGCCCTTATTACCCCCCCCTACCATTCCGGGGTGGTGGAATCAGCCGGAACCTGGCTGAATCTCGGTTTTGTTTACATTGCCGGAGCCCTGAGGGGGGCAGGCTACCAGGTGGATTACTACGACGCCATGTCCCTGTGGCACCGTTGGCCGGATATCCGGCGGCGTCTTCAGGATTTCCGGCCGGACGTGGTGGCCGCCACCGCCTTCACCGCCTCGGTTGTGGACGCGGTCGGCCTACTACGCCTGGCCAAGGAGGTCAATCCGGAGGTGGTTACCGTTCTGGGCAACGTGCACGCCACCTTCTGCTACCAAGAGCTGCTGAAAGAAAAAGATTCGGTTCTCGACTACATTGTCCGCCGGGAAGGAGAGGAGACCCTGCCCGAGCTGTTGGACTGTCTCAATGCCGGCGACGATCCGGGCCGGGTCCGGGGCTTGGCCTTCCGGCGCGAGGGCCGGGTGGTGGTCACACCCGAGCGGCCTTTTATCCAGGATCTGGATGAGTTGGAGCCAGCCTGGGATCTGGTGGAGTGGCCCATTTACAAGTACCGGGCGAAGAACGATGCCCGGTTGGCCATCGTTTCTTCGTCACGGGGCTGCAAATCCCAATGCTCTTTTTGCTCCCAGCAGCTATTTTGGGAACGGAGTTGGCGAGCCCGCAGCCCGGAGAATTTCGTGGCCGAGTTGGAAATGCTCCACCTCCGCCACGGCGTCGAAGTGGCCATGCTGGCGGACGAGATTCCCACCTTTGACCGGCGGCGCTGGCAGCGGATTCTGGAGTTGATGATTGAACGCCGGGTAAAAGTGAAGCTGCTCATGGAAACCCGGGTCAATGATATCCTCCGCGATGCGGACCTGATGGAAACCTACCGGGCAGCGGGGGTGGAGCACATTTACGTTGGGGTGGAGGCGGGTTCCCAGAAGACTCTGGATCTGTTCAATAAGCAGACCAAGGTGGAGCAGTCCAAGGCGGCCATCGACCTGATCAATGGCGCCGACATCGTTTCGGAAACATCTTTCGTGTTGGGCATGCCCGAGGATACGACCGAGTCCATCGCGGCTACCGTGGAATTGGCCAAGCATTACAACCCGGACATGGCCTTTTTTCTGGCCATCGCCCCCTGGCCTTACGCGGAGTTGTACCCGCAGCTGGAAGAGTACGTGGTCACCACCGATTATCGGAAGTACAATCTGGTGGATCCGGTCCTCAAGCCGCGGAATATGACCCTGGCGGAGCTGGAGCGGGAGCTGGGGCGGGCGGCCCAGACTTTCTATATGCACAAGTTCCGGAACCTCAAGCAGCTCAGCCCCTGGAAACAGGAGTTCATGGTACAAGTATTCAAGATTCTCCTCACCAATTCCTACCTGGCCGACCAGATGTGGGCCATGGCAGGGTCGGGCAAGGAGATGCCGGAGGAAGTGCGGGCCCTGCTACATGTTCTCGAGAAGGAGCAACCCGGACTGGCGCGTAATTTTGCGCCGATTCCCTGATTGCCAGCACCTTCTGTTTGAGGTTTTACTTGTTTTCGCTTTGGTCGCGGTGGTTTTTATAAGCATTCTGGGAAACATCAGGAGCTGCTTGTTCCACCTATAAAAGGTGAAAAAGTTGCTCTGCATGCTCAGGAGGGGGGGGGAGCCGGGCGTGGGTGGCATTCTGCGGCGGATTGAGTGTGCCGTTTTTGACGGCAGGCTAAAAGCTGCCGCAATGGTATCCTATGGAAAATAATGACCGGGCTCGGCGAGATGCCCGGTGTTATTGGTGCGCATTTGAGCAAGCTCAGCGGGGAATGATTTTGCACGGAATAGAAAGTGTTAGCGCCAGGGGGAGAGGGCAATGATGGAACATGGGTGGGCCGAGAGGAGGGAACGGGAGCCAAGAAACCGGTGGTCTTGGTTGCGGAAGGCTTGTGCGCTTCTGCTCCTGGCCTTGCTGCTCAGCGCTTGCGCCGGCGCCGAGGTCAAGCGTTCGCCCACCCTTGCGCCGGTCAGGGCGGCGGGCGCCAATGAGGCCCTGCTCTCTGTTTTCTTGCATCTTGCCAAACCTGCCTCCGCCGGACTCTGGATGGAGGTGGATTCCGTGGCCCTGGTGGGAGAAAACACGGTTGTGCCCCTGGACATGGAACCAACGCCGTTTGCCGCCGGGGAAATCATGGGCGGCCAACGCTTTGTCGCCCGAGGGCCGGTTCCTCCCGGCCATTATACCGTGCTGCGCTTGACCATTAACAAAGCGGCCCTGGTGCGGCAGAGCGACAAGCTCTTTCTGGCGGTGCCGGAGCCGGTGGTGGAATTGCCCTTGCCCGACAATTTTCGCTTGGAAGCGGGGGGGAGCCGATCTCTTTTCCTGGCCTGGGATGAGGAGGCATCCACCCGGAACAGCGCGTTTTTTGTTCCAAGTCTGGCGGTGATCCCGGAGCAGCTGCCCTTGCTTGCCGATTTGGCCTATGTGAGCTGTCCGGATATCGACACGGTATATCTGGTCCGCACCGATAACAATCGGGTCTGCGGCTCCCTGGCCATAAGCGGCAAGCCTACCTATATGTCCTATGACGCGGACCGCAAGCGTTTGTATGTACTGGCCACGGAGAGTGCCGCTATCTTTGTGGTGGACGCCGCCACCAGCAGGGTTATTGACCGGATCAAGATCCCCATGAGCGTCAATCCCTCCTATTTGGTTACGAATAATGGAAAATGGGGCTATGTCCTTGATGAGGAAGGGGGCTCCCTGCTCAAAATCGATTTACAGCAAGGCGCGCTGGACAGGCGCGTCCGTCTGAGCGAGAAGCCGCACTTCTTGCTCTGGGTGTCTGCCCGTGAGCAACTGGCCATCTCGTCAGGCCTTTCACAGACGGTTTATCTGCTTGACCCGGAAACCCTGAGCACCAGGGGCACCTTGTTGGTCGGCAATGGGCCGGACGGACTGCTGGCCACGGACAACCATCTCTATGTGGCGGAGAGCGGATCAAACACCGTGGGTATTTATGATCTGCGTAGCGGGCAGATCAGCAAAAGGCTCAATGTCGGTTTCATGCCCCGGCGTTTGGCGCAGAGCGACAATCGGATATACATCAGCAACTCGCAGGACAGTACAGTCTCCCTGCTTGCCGTCCGGCAACAGACAGTGGTCCGGGATATCCGGGTGGGCGGAATGCCCCTTGAAATGGCGGTTTCCACCCGGCATAAATGGGTTTATGTCGCGGAACAGGCCACGGGAAAGCTTGCCGTCATAGACCAGACGGCCAACCGGGTTGTGCAGCATGTCGAACTGGGAACAAGGCCTCGACATCTCCTGGTTGTGCAGTGAGGCCCATTACTGACGTGATGGGAGGCCTGCCAGGCTCCGATAGGGATTCGCAAGGCTTTATGGCGGTTTTCGGGAATTTTTTTGTTCGGAGCAATGCGCTCGCAAAAAAAGGATCGGACCCTGATGAAAACAGGTGTTCGGCCTTTCCGCAACTACCCAAAAAATACTGGATCGGAGCTTCGCTCCGTTTCCTTACCCCGTCTTTCTCTGGAATGACGGGATATCGAGATTTTGGGCGTTTTACGAGGGCAGAGTAATTGCCGTGAACGTGGAAAACGGGAAAAGATGATAAAAATCTTACGAGATTATCCGAGGCGGTACTGTCTTGTCGTGGGAGTGCTGGGCGTGGCTTTCTTGTTGGCCATTTATGGCGGCGGGATTGCCGGTGGGGGCGCCGGGCCGGAGCAGTGCTGCATGTGTCACCGGAAGGTGTGCGAGGATGCGGCGGACAAGCGCTATGTGCATGCCCCTGTCCGGGAAAAACAATGCGCCCTGTGCCATATCGCCCCATCCGGAACGGAGCGGACCAAGAGTGTCAAGGAGGGACAGCGTCAGGTGCAGTGGTTGACAGGGAACCCTTCCCGGCAGGACAGGGAGTATTGGTTCTCCATACCGCCGGCTCTGGCAGGCAAGAAGCTCGTTCTCCAGGCGGAAGGGCTTGACAAGAAAATATTGCGAACCGAGATGCAGTTGCCCAATTTTTCCGAGGCCGAACAGGTGATCGCTGTTTCCAGACCGCCCGAGATCTCGGAACTTCGGGTGGAGGAGGTCAAGCAGGGTGTTCTCTTGACCGCGCGGGTTGCCTGGAAAACCGAGAGGATCGCCGACTCCACCGTGACATATGGCGAAGGCGAGCCGACGCGCAAAAGTGTCTCCGACCCCCATCTGAGCAAGGAGCATGAGGTGCTGCTGACGGACCTGCAGCCGCGCAAAACGTATAGTTTTGTCGCTGTTTCGCAGGATATCTTCGGCAATAAAGCGGTTTCTCCGGCAATGGCGTTGAGCACCCACACCTTCTTCAGCCGGCCTGGCGCGGAAAAAGTGAAGACGAACGAGAAGGTGACGGTTTCCGGGAAATATTTCCGGGCGGATAACCGTTTTTTTGCAAGATTTGTCGCCAATCAGCCGGTCAGTATGAGGGTCGGAACCCTTGATGGGCTGATTCATGTTTCAACCAAGGAGTCCGCGGGCCAAAGCGGCAGGCTTCCTCCGGAACATCTGCCGTTGGCTGATCCGCATTTTCTCAATACCGGCGTCTGTTATACCTGTCATCCGCAAACAAAGGGGGTGTTGTCTCATCCCGTGGATGTGCAGCCCAAGCGGGGGATGGTAATTGACAGCCGTGAGTATAAGGTTCTTGGGGATGGCCGGCTCACCTGCATGTCCTGTCATGTGCCCCACGCCTCGGACAATGAATACAGGATGGTGCGGAGCGATAAAAAGAAATTATGCCTTGGCTGTCATAGGAATTTCGGGGGCGGGCTCTAAAATGGAGTGCCCCCCCAATCCTTGGGCAGGGTGTCGGCATGGGAAAACATTGCCGTCAGTCGAGCCTCGACGCGGACACAACGTCTACCCCAAGCAGTTACGCGCTTGTTGGACCGGCGCTTTTTTCTTTGATATCTCCCACTACTTGAGTGACTTTGAGCGGTCAGCAGCGTAAAAAGGAAGGCATATGCCCCAGCAGCAGAAGGCCACAACAGAACAGCCCACCGAACACGCAATAGCCGGATTATTCAACTGTAAAGGGAAAAATCCCTTCAGCTGCTTGATCAGAAAAGCCCTCGACACCGGCATCACCGGAAAGCTCCTGGGCATGCTGATCGTCTCGCTGCTCGGCTTCACCCTGGTGATTGTCCAGAACACCTACACCCTGCACAAGATTGAAAAACTGACACAGAATAACAAGGAAGTGATCATCCCCCAGTACAAGGTGAGCCAGTACATCCTCCGGAGTTTGAACGGTTTCAAGATTTCCCTTATCCACCTCCTACACCAGAAGAACGTCACTGCGGACGACAAAAATATCCTGGCGAATCGCCAGAGATTGGCGCTGCTTCAGCGCATGGTGCTTGCCTTGAAGAATGGCGGCACCGTCATGGATGAGGCAAAGGCTTCGCAGAAAACCCTGGACATCATCACCATTGCGCCGACCAGAAGCCCGGAAATGACGAACCGGGCCGACGAGATCATTGCCCAATTTACCGATCTTGAAAAAAACTTTCAGGCCCTGGTCGATTCGCTTACCCAGCAGCCCGGTAGCCCGGCAGCCGAAGAATACACTGCGGAAGTGGTGGAAAATCTCGATGCACTGCACAACCTTGTCACCAACCTGGCCATAACCGTAAACGATACCTACAACCACAATTTTACGGAAACCTCGGCGACAATCAAAGACTCACAGTTCAACCTCTACCTCACCAGCGGCATCATCGCCGTCATTCTTTCCATCGGCACCATGTTATACATCTTCCTCATCGTGGTCCCGCTCAAGGATATCCTCAACAAAATCACCCAGATCGCCAAGGGAGAAGGAAGCCTCTCCCACCGGATCGAGGTTCACACCCATGACGAGGTCGGCCAACTTGCCAGGGAGCTGAACACCCTGGTCGACAATATATTCCGCCTCAACACCTTCAAGGCCGTCATTGAGGAGGAAGAGACCACCACGGACGTGAACAGACGCCTGGCCGAGCTGCTGCAGGACCGCTACAAATTTAAAGACCTCTTTATCTACGAGATTTCCGGCAACAAGAATCACATGTCCGTTGCCTTTGCCTCCGCCTATGAAAACATCTGCAGTCCGGACATCCTCGACGACTGCAGCCATTGTCGCGCCAAACGCACCTGTCATCCCATTTCCTCCATCGAATACCCGGACATCTGCAAAAAATTTCCCCACGCAGACCGGCTGGAGCACCACTGCATTCCCATGATCGCCAACGGTAAGGCGGTGGGCATCGTCCAGTTCCTGCTGGATAAGGACAGCCCGGCTGTGGCACTGGAGAATTTTGAAACGAAGGTCAACAGAGCCGGCCGCTACATCAAGGAGGCAACCCCTGTCCTTGAGGCCAAACGCTTTGCCTCGGCATTGCAGGAAACCACACTGAAAGACCCGATGACCGATCTCTACAACAGACGCTTCCTCGAAACCTACACCGACACCCTGGTAGCAAACACAATACGGCGCGCCTCAAAACTCGGCATCCTCATGTGCGATATGGACTTCTTCAAGGAGGTCAATGACACTCACGGCCATGAAACCGGCGACGTGGTGCTGATCAAAACCGCGGAGGTGCTCAAAAGCTGCGTCAGGGCCTCGGACACGGTCATCCGCTATGGCGGCGAAGAATTTCTGATTTTGCTCACCGATGTGCATGGCCTTGACGAGGTAGCCGAACTCGCGGAAAGAATCCGCCACGCCATGGAGAACACCGTTATCAACATCCCGAACGGAACCTTGAAAAAGACCCTCAGCATCGGCTACAGCCTCTTTCCCGACAACACGGCAGGGCTCTGGGAAGCCATCAAGTTTGCCGATGTCGCCCTCTATCAGGCAAAAGAGTCCGGCCGCAACAGGGTCATCGGTTTTCAGCCGGAGATGTGGTCCCAGGAGAAATATTGAGTAGTGCTGAATGTGAAATAACAAGATTTGGAAATATCTGATATGCAAGGCGGGTGATTTTTTGGCAGCGTGGATAAAAACAAGAAGACTTGAGGGCATATGCATGACCGGTTTTAAAAGAAAGAAATTGAATCTGGCAGTGAAAAAAGAATTGCAGCGCTGGTTGCTGGTGCGAATTTTCGGGGTGGTCCTCCTAAGTTCCCTGGTTGCCGCCCTTATCCTGTATTTTTATGCTCATAAGGAAGTCGGCGACTCCTATTATGATGCCCATATTACCATCAGGCACGTCAGTGATCTGCTCTGGCCGGTGATTGCCGCCGGCTCCGTGGTGAGCCTGCTGGGCGGCATGCTTCTCGCGGTTTTTCTGCCGCAGAAGATAGCCGGGCCGATTTATCGCATCGAAAAGGAATTAGAGAAGCTTGGTGACGGGGATCTGACGATGGAAATCAGGTTGCGCCCCGGGGATCCGTTTCATGATCTGGTCGGGGGCATCAATCAAAGCGTCGCCGGTTTGAGAACCCACATTCGGATAATTCAGGATATCTGCAATGAACTTGAAAAATCGGAAGAAGGTGGGGCGTTGAGTGATCTGAAAAAACTTGCCTGTTACGAGCTGAAATTTTTTAAAACCTGAATTGGAGGAATGGCGGTTCAGCTTGTTCCCATGTAGCGGCGCATCCGGATATTCATCAAGAGGCCGAGTCCTGCCAGATTGGTGAGCAGCGAGGAGCCGCCATAGCTGAAAAGGGGCAGGGGTACTCCCACCACGGGCAGCAATCCCATGACCATGGCCAGGTTGATGAATGCCTGCCAGAAGATGAGCGAGACCACGCCGAAGGCAAGCAGCACTCCGAATTTATCCCTGGCGGAGATGGCAATGTTCAACCCCCAGAGGATCATGAAGAAATAGCAGATTATCAGAAGCACGGAACCGAAAAAACCCCACTCCTCCGCCCAGACGGAAAAAGCGAAGTCGGTGTGCCGTTCCGGCAGGAAGTCGAGCTGTCCCTGGGTTCCTTTCAGGTACCCTTTGCCGAAGATCAAGCCGCTGCCCACGGCGATTTTTGACTGGATGATGTGGTAGCCCGTGCCCAGGGGATCGTTTTCCGGGTTGAGAAAGGTTGCGACCCGCTGGCGCTGGTAGGGTTTCAGAAAGAACTTCCAGGCGATGGGGATGAGGGAAAGGCCGCCGCACAGAAGGGTCGCCAGGGTGGTCCAGCGGAGTTTGACAAACAGGGTCATCGATGCAAAGACGAAACCCAGCAACAGGGCCGTGCCGAGATCGGGCTGCTTGGCGATGAGGAGAAAGGGCAGGCCGGTCAACAGGGCCGGGACAGCCAAGTCGAGCAGGGTGAAGCCTTTGCCTGTTTCCTTGCGGTAATAGTAGCTGGCCAGGGTGATGACCAGGATGAGCTTGGCCGGCTCCGAGGGCTGGAGACGGAAGAAGCCGAGGTTGATCCAGCGTTGGGCGCCGGCAATGGTTCTGCCGAAGAGTAGCGCGAAAAGCAACAAGAGGATCATGCCGATATACAACGGGTAATTCAAGGTGAGCAGCACTCGGTAGTCGATGCTGACGATGAGCAGGGCGACGGCCGCGCCGAACAGGTAGTAGGTGAGCTCCTTGATGTAGAGCGGGGTGCCGACATTGGTGTAGAGATGGGTTGAACTGTAAATGTTGGCCAGGCCGACGAGGGCGACGACGAGCACGGCCCCGATCAGAACCCAGTCGAAATTCAGCAGCAGACGCCGGTCAAAACGTACCATCCTATTCTTCCTTTTCCTCTGGAGCAACCGGGGGCAGGGTTCCCTCGGTTGCGGTCTTGATTCCATTTTTCAGTTCAAAATATTTCTTGAACACAGCCTTTGCGACCGGGCCTGCAGCGGAGCCGCCATGCTGGCCATGTTCCACCAGAACGGTTACGGCAATCTCGGGTTTCTCCGCCGGGGCGAACGAGGTGAACCAGGCATGATCCCGGTATTTGTAGGGGATGGATTTTTCGCTCATTCCCCCAACCTGGGAGAGGTTCACCACCTGGGCGGTGCCGGTCTTGCCGCCGATGAGGACATCCGGAAGCCTGACCACCTTGGCGGTGCCGCCCGGGGAGTTGACCACGTCGACCAAGGCGTTCCGGATGAGCCCGAGGGAGTGGGCCGAGCCAAGGATCTTGCCGTCGCTGATCGGGCTGAATGTTTTCAGAACCTTGCCGTCCGGCGCCGTGATGCGGTGTACCATCTGGGGCCGGTAGAGGGTGCCGCCGTTGACCACGGCAGCGGTCATCCGGCAGAGCTGCAACGGGGTGGTAAGGACATAGCCCTGGCCGATGGCGACGGAGAGGGTTTCTCCTTCCTGCCATTTTTCCTTGTAGCGCTGCTGTTTCCAGGTGGTTGAAGGAATGATCCCGCCTTTTTCATGTTCAAGCTCGATGCCGGTTTTCTTGCCCAGGCCAAGGCTGTTTGCGTATTTGGCGATATTGTCGACCCCCAGCCGCATTCCCACCGAATAAAAATAGACGTCGCACGATTCGACCAAGGCCCGATGGAAATCCACCGTGCCGTGGCCTCCCTTCTTCCAGCAGCCGTATCGCCGATTGCCGTAGTTCAGGGCACCGCCGCAGAAGAAGGTGGCGTCAGGGGTGATAACCCCTTCTGAGATGGCTGCCAGGGCGGTGACGATCTTGAAGGTGGACCCGGGCGGATATTGTCCCTGGATGGTTTTGTTGAGCAGTGGGTTGAGCGGGTCGTTGAGCAGCCTGTTCCAGGCGGTTCCCGAAATGCCCCCGACAAATTCCTGGAGATGCAGGGGAGGGGTGCTGCACATGACCAGCAGATTGCCGGTGTTCACCTCCATCACCACCACGGCTCCGGCCTTGTCGGCCATGGCTTCTTCCGCGACGCGTTGCAGTTCGACATCGAGGGTCAGATGCAGGTCATTGCCGGGGTATGGATCCTGCAATTGCATCTGGCGCTGTTCAAAGCCGTGGACGTCAACCTCCAGGTAGTTGCGGCCCTTTTCGCCCTTGAGGTACTTCTCAAAAATCTTTTCCACCCCCTGTTTGCCCACCTGATCGCCGCTCTGATACGTGGCGTACCGCTTTTCTTCCAGCTCCGCCGGGCTTATCTCGCCGAGATAGCCGACGAAATGGGAGGCAAAATCCCCGTAGAGATAGTCACGGGAAGGCATGACCTCGATGCGGACTCCGGGAAGCGAGAGGTGCTTGTTCTCGATGGCGACCAGGGTTTCCCAATCGATATCCTCCTTGAGCCTGGTGGGCATGTAGCGGGGATTCTCGGTGGCGGCCCGGATTCTGTCCAGCAGCACGGAAATATCCTCGTTCAGGATCTTGGCGAGATCCTTGATGACCTCATCGGGGTTGGGCGCGTCTTCCCGGTTCCAGACCACATTGAAGCGGGGACGGTTGGTGATGATCGGCTGGCCGGTGCGGTCCAGGATATTGCCGCGGGGGGCGGCGATCTCCTGGATGCGGATGCGGTTGATCTCGGAAAGTTTCGCGTATTCATCGCCGCGGTATATCTGGAGATACCAGAGCCTGGTCAAAAGCAGGGCGGCGGAAAAGATGATCAGGGCCATGGCGATATCAATCCGCTTTTTGAGCATCTTGAGTTCGACCGGATCAATCTTGTTTATTTTGGCAAGGGGACGTGGTGGCATGAGTTATAAAGGGATCCTTGCTACATCCGGTAGCGGTTTCCTGTTTTTGCACGGCGGAACGGATTGTTCGCGTTCCTGCTGTCAAAAACCGTGGTGAGCCAATGGAAAAAATTGAAAAAGGGGATGCAGATAACCGAGAGGATAAGGACTTGCAGGATTTCATTGCCCCAGGCCCAATAGAGCCGGCTTTCCGGAGTCAGGATCGAGGTGAAGATAAAGATGCTGCTGGCGGTAAAGAGATAGCTCAGGGCAACCACGGGGATCTGCTGAATCGATTCATTGATGGCCAGGTGCCTGGAGATGACCTGGAGCAGGAAAAAGAGCACCAGATAGATCACCGGGTGGAGACCGAGAAAAACCCCGGAGAAGATATCCATGATCAGGCCAAACAGCAGGGCCAGCACCGCGCCTTTGTAGACATCAAGGTAGGTGCCGAGAAAAACGATGAACAAAAACAACAGGTTGGGACGTCCGAACCATTCGGGTAAGGAATGGAGCAGAGTGGTCTGCAGAATAAGGAGGATGGTCCCCGAGAGAAAAAGAAAGCTTAGAACCATGGGGCCAAGGTCAGGGCTGGGGTTTTCGGGGTTCGCGCCGTGTCCTGCGCGCAGGGAGTTTTTTCTGGATGGGTGCGCATCATTTATTTGGCCAGCGGATCCTTTTTCATGACAATAATCAGATGCTCAAGCTGGGAGAAATCAGCGGAGGGTTGGATCTCGATTTCCTGGAACATGCCCCTGCCTCCCTTTTCGACCTTGGACACCGTGCCGATGGGCACCCCTTTCGGGAAAACTCCGCCTATCCCGGAGGTGACAATTCTGTCGCCTTTTGCCACCTCGTTGTTTTTGAGCACATATTCCATGTGGAAGGTGGCCCCGCCTCCCTTGACGATTCCTTGAACCCTGGTTTCCTGGATCAGTCCGTCAAGGGCGCTGTTGGGGTCGGTTGCGAGCAAGATTTTGGCGAAATGGGGAGAGGTGTTTGTTACCTGGCCCACGACGCCCTCCACCGTCACGGCGGGCATGCCGGCCTGGGCCCCGTCGCTGCTGCCCCGGTCAATGATGATGGTTTTGAACCACTGGGAAGGATCCACCCCGATGATTTCCGCGGTAAGGGTGGGGGCCGGGAGGGTTTCCTTCATCTCGAGAAGTTTTGCCAGCCGGACGTTGGTTGCCACGGCTTCCCGGTATTCGTTATTGACCGCCTTGTGTTTTTGGAGCTCTTCCCGCAACCGGGCGTTTTCCTCCCGGACGTTGATCAACGCGGTGTAGTTCTGCCAGCCGTTTTTGAAACTCCCGGTCACCCTGGTTATGCCATACTGGGCCGTGCCGATGATTTCAAGGGCCAGTTTATGGGGGGCGTTAAACTCCTGGCGACCTACCGTGGAGACAATCAGAATGATGAACAGGGTGAGGAGAAGGCCGAAAAAAAGGAAGAGTCTGATCTGTCTGGCGCGTTTGTTTTTTTTCCTCATCACAGACTCTGAAAATGGTTGTATGTCGCCATGTTTTGCTCGAAATTAAAGAGGAAACGGTGCGCCTGGGACATATGTACAATAAAAAAAACAGGGTGACGGCCTGGGATGCCGCGCATCAGGTGGTCATCACCTCTTTGAGGATCTCGATATTTTCCAGGGCCTTGCCTGAGCCAAGCACCACCGAGGAAAGAGGGTCTTCCGCAATAATGATGGGCAGACCGGTTTCCTCGGTGAGCCGCTTGTCGAGATTGCGCAGCAAGGCGCCGCCGCCGGTGAGCACGATGCCCTGGTCGACGATATCGGCGGAAAGTTCCGGCGGGGTCAGCTCAAGGGCCATCTTAACCGCCTCGATGATGGCATCAACCTGTTCGGTGATGGCGGTGCGGATCTCTTCCGAGGTAATGGTCAGGGTTTTCGGCACGCCGGAAACGAGGTCGCGGCCCTTGACCTCCATGCTGTCGTAGGGGGGCTCGGGCATTACATCGGCAATGGTCGTCTTGATCACCTCGGCGGTGTGTTCGCCGATGGCCAGGTTGTGTTTGCGTTTGATGTAATGGAGAATAGCCTCGTCCATCTTGTCGCCGGCCACCCGCAGGGAACTGGCATAGACAATGCCCGCCAGGGAGATGACGGCAACCTCGGTGGTGCCGCCGCCGATATCAACCACCATGTTGGCGGTGGGCTCGGTGATGGGCAACCCCGCGCCGATGGCTGCGGCCATCGGCTCTTCGATAAGATACACCTCGCGGGCGCCGGCGGATTCAGCGGATTCCTTGACTGCCCGTTTTTCAACCTGGGTGATTCCCGAGGGGACGCTGATGATGATGCGGGGATGCACCAGGGTGCGGCGATTGTGAACCTTGTTGATGAAGTAACGCAGCATGGCCTCGGTAACTTCGAAGTCGGCGATAACGCCGTCCTTGATCGGCCGGACCGCGACGATATTTCCCGGGGTGCGGCCCAGCATCATTTTTGCCTCTTTGCCCACGGCCAGGACCTTGTTGGTGCGCGCATCCTTGCGGATGGCAACCACCGAAGGCTCCCTCAATACTATGCCTTTGCCTTTTACGAAAACCAGGGTGTTAGCAGTTCCCAAGTCAATGGCCAGATCGTTGGAGAGCCATCCGAACAGCGAGTCAAAGGGCGAGAACATAATGCGGTTACCTCTACGTGTTATTAGAATGCCTTTAATTTCCAGAGAGTTATGACCATAGAAGAAAATCTTCCAGACTGTAACAGACTCATCTGGCCTTGGCAAGAAAAATGGCAGTCCTTTTCGCGGAGAAAACGCTTGACATGCCCTGCACCGGGTGGTATTTGAACCAGCGTATCCGGCGGGTTGTCGTTGCCGGATGCTTCAAGAACATGTGGGGCTATAGCTCAGCTGGGAGAGCGCTTGAATGGCATTCAAGAGGTCAGCGGTTCGATCCCGCTTAGCTCCACCACTCTTTGTAAACGCACCCTTGGGGAGGGCTTTTCAGGTTTTTCTCAACGGGTCAGCCTCTGCCAGCCTTAAGAATTGGCCTTCTTCGTGTATGGCAGAGGTTTTTTTCTTGTCTTTTCCTTGGCGGTCATTTCCCCCGAGAACTCCATGAGCCATTCCGTTAAAACGCCCGAGTCCGCCCTGAAGCCTGTTTCCGAGGACGCCATTCTCAAAGTTTCCAAGGAGATCGTGGTGAAATTCATCGAGGTGGGCCGGCTTGCGCCGTCCAATTTCGACGAGATGTTCCGCGCCATCTACAAGTCGGTGCGGGATACCGTCAGGTCCTGATCGTGTCCGTTTCTCCAGTGGGGCTTGACCCCGCTCTCAACCGTTTTCCTGAAAACATCGGGCACATCCACCTCATGGGCATTTGCGGCACCGGGGTGGGCGCCCTGGCCGGCATGCTGAAAAACGCCGGGTTCACCGTGACCGGCTCGGATCAGCAGGTCTACCCCCCCATGAGTGATTTTTTGGCCGGGCAAAATATCGGTGTCCAGTCCGGATATTCCCCCGACAACCTCGAGCCGCGCCCGGATCTGGTGGTGGTGGGCAATGTTATCCGGCGGGATAACCCGGAAGCGCTGGCCCTGGCCGAGCGCGGCATCCCCTATGTCTCCTTTCCCCAGGCCCTGAGCCATTTCTTTATCCGCGACAAGACCTCGTTGGTTGTTGCCGGAACCCATGGCAAAACCACGACCTCTTCTCTTTTGGCCAGTCTGCTCCGCGAAATCGGCGCGGAACCGAGTTTCATGATCGGTGGTTTGGTGCAGGCCTTTGGCCGGAATTTCAACGTGACGGCAGGAAAATACTTCGTTGCCGAAGGCGATGAGTACGACACGGCCTTTTTCGACAAGGGGCCTAAATTTTTGCATTACCGGCCACGGATCGCCATCCTGACCAGCATCGAGTTTGACCACGCGGATATCTATGCCGATCTTGCGGCCATCAAGGTCTCCTTTGCCAAGCTCGTCGCGAGCATGCCCGCGGACGGTTTTCTGGTGGCATGTTGGGATGACCCGGTCGTTCGGGAGGTGTGCCAGGGGGCAACATGCACGGTGGTCGGCTATGGAAGTTCCGACGGTTGTGACTGGCGGATTACCGATCTATCGGTCCGCCCGGCTGCCACCTCGTTTCAGGTTGACAGGCATGGCGTTTCCTTCGGCGTGTTTGAAAACGTGCTGCCCGGCCGGCACAATGCCTTGAATGCCCTGGCGGTGATCGCGGTTCTTGATATTTTGGGTTTTGCCCGGGAGGATGTTGCCCGGGGTTTGCGAAAATTTCAAGGGGTGCGGAGGCGGCAGGAGGTTAGGGGGGTGGCGCGCGGGGTGACGGTGATCGACGACTTTGCCCATCACCCGACAGCAGTCCGGGAAACCTTGGGTGCTTTGGCAGCCGCCTATGCGGGCCACCGTTTGGTGGCTGTTTTTGAGCCCCGGACAAACTCCAGCAGGCGCAAAGTCTTCCAGGAGGCCTACGCCTCTGCCTTTGATGCCGCGGCAGAGGTTTTGGTGCGCGAACCCGCGCCCCTTGCCAATATCCCGGAGGGTGATCGGTTTTCCTCCCGCCGGCTGGTCGAAGATCTGGTTGGCCGTGGTTTGTGTTCCCGGTATTTTTCGACAACCGAAGATGTCCTTTCCTATCTTGATGGCAGCGTCCGTGAGGGTGATGTGGTGGCCATCATGTCCAATGGCGGGTTTGACAATATTCACCAGCGGCTTCTCGAGCTGCTGAGTCAAGCTGCCGCAGGTCCGATGTAAAAAAAAACGAGAAAAAAAGAATCGGCTAGGTAGTTGTCGCCACGGTATTTGTACCTTGGCTAACAGTGTGAATTTGTGCTGATTTTTCGTTCTTCGCTTCCGTTGTCCCGGAAGAAATCCCCGCGCGAAGCTCTGCTTTTAACCTCTTGAAAAAATGGAAAAAATGGTGATTTTTCGCCCTGTTTCCAGGGGGGGTGCTTTTTCTGAATACCCATTCAGTATTTTCTTGACATCGATTTTTGATAGGGCTATTTAGACCGGAAGCTATTCGCATAATGCGCTTCAACCTAAGGAGCATACAGTCGTGGAACAGCAGGCAACTCTTGATCTTCTCTATGTGGCAGCCTTTTTTCTCGGTGGCCTGGGCTTTGCGGTGGGTCCGTTCATTATCGCCCTTCTTCTCGCCCCCCGCTCCACCAGAAATACTCAGGAAAAAACAAAGCAACTCATCGAATGCGGCATGGAGCCCATCGGCGATGCCTGGATCCGTTTCGGCATCGTCTACTATCTCTATGCCTTGATGTTCGTGGCTTTTGCCGTGGACATCCTCTTTTTGTTTCCAGTGGCGCTTGTGTACAACAGGGCAGGGGAGTCCGGGCTCAATGTCAGTGACCTCCAGGCCTTTGTCGAGATCCTGATCTTTGTCGGAATCCTGTCCTTGATAATCATCTATGCTTGGAAAAAGGGAGTGTTCAAGTGGGAACGCAAAATTTACAACCCGCGATAGTTCAGTTTGCCCAGCTTGACAAACTGCTTGCCTTGGGGCGCGCCAATTCCCTCTGGCCCATGACCTTCGGCCTTGCCTGCTGCGCCATTGAGATGATGGCCACCGGCGCCTCCCGCTTTGACCTGGCCCGGTTCGGCGCCGAGGTGTTTCGGCCCTCTCCCCGTCAGTGCGATGTGATGATTGTCGCAGGCACCATCAGCAAGAAGATGGCCCCTGCCGTGGAAACCCTGTACGACCAGATGCCGGAACCCAAATGGGTTATCGCCATGGGCAACTGCGCCATCTCCGGCGGCCCTTTTGTTTATGAAGGCCAGTACGGCATTGTCGAGGGCGCGGAAAAATTGTTCCCGGTGGATGTCTTTATCCCCGGCTGCCCGCCGCGGCCGGAGGCCTTGATCGAAGGGATTCTGGAGCTTGAGGAAAAGGTGACGGGTTCCCGCAGATGGCCAAGAGTGGAGGTGGGCTGATCATGAATCGTGCTGCGATCAAACAGAAACTGGCCGCCATCGGGGCCGGATCGGTAAGCGAAACGGAATACGCCCGCAAGGGCTTTGCCCTGGACGTGCAGGTTGCCCCGGAGCAGCTGGTCGCCGCCGTTTCGGCGCTTGATGCGGAAGGGTTTTTCATCGAGGCAGTCACCGGCGTGGATTGGCTGGGCGAGCAGGCGGCCTTGCGCAAGGAGGCGGAGGCAAAAGCCGCTGCCGAGGCCAAGGCTAAAGCCGAGGCCGCGGCAGCCGCGGGAGAAGAAGCTCCTCCTGCCGAACCGGTCGCCGAACAGGGCGAGCTTCCCGAGGATGCGCTGGAAGCGGTATACGACTTCAATCATTACGAATCGCTCTGCCGGGTGACGATCAGAACCCGGGTGCCCCGCAGCAAGCCCGAGGTGCCCACCATTACGCAGATCTATCCCGGCGCCAACTGGCATGAGCGGGAAACCCATGATTTTTTCGGGATCACCTTTGTCGGCCACCCCTATCTTGAGCCGTTGCTGTTGCCGGAAGATGCTGATTATCATCCTTTGCTGAAGGATTTCCGCCCATGAGCGCCTTTGCCGAAAGTGAAGCCAAAGAAACATTTGTCTTAAACCTCGGGCCCCAGCATCCTGCCACCCATGGCGTATTGCGGGTCAAGCTGACCATGGACGGCGAGTACATCGCCGAGGCGGAGCCGGTTCTGGGCTATATCCACCGCATGCACGAGAAGATGGGGGAGAACCGGACCTGGGCCCAGTTTCTGCCCAACACCGGGAGGATGGATTATCTCCACGCCCTGGCTTACAACCACGGTTATGTCTCCGTGGTCGAGCGGGCCGCAGGCATCGAGGTGCCGGAGCGGGCCGAATACCTGCGGGTGATCACCGCCGAGTTGAACAGGGTTTCCAGCCATCTCCTCTGGTTTGGCGCCTTTATCCTGGATCTGGGCGGGTTTTCTCCGCTGCTCTATGCCTTTGACGACAGGGAGCAGATCCTGGACCTGCTGGAATCGGTGACCGGCTCGCGCCTCACCTACTGCTATTTCCGCTTCGGCGGGGTGTACAACGACATCGACGACAACTTTGTTCCCGGGACCAGGGCGTTTATCAAGCGGTTGCGCGAGCGGATGCCCATGTACCACAATCTGGTCACCAAGAACATCATCCTGATGAAACGGCTCCAGGAGATCGGCCCGATTTCCGCGGAGATGTGCCGCAAGTACGGGGCAACCGGCCCGGTGTGCCGGGGCTCCGGCATCAATTTTGACGTGCGCAAGCATGAGCCGTATTCCATCTACCCGGAATTCGACTTCGATGTGCCGGTGTACGACCAATGCGATTCCATGGCCCGCTACATGGTGCGGATGGACGAGATCGAGCAGAGTCTGCGTATTATCGAACAGGCCCTTGACAAACTCCCCGACGGCCCGGTCATGGCGGACAAGGTTCCCAAGATCCTCAAGCCGGCCAAGGGCGATTATTACCATGCCGTGGAAACGGCGCGCGGTTCGTTCGGCGTGCGGGTGGTCAGCGACGGGAGCAACACCCCGTACCGCTTGAAACTCCGTTCCCCAACCTTTTCCAATTTGAGCCTCTTCGGCGAGGCTTGTCAGGGCATGCTGCTGCCTGACGCCCTTGCCCTGATGGGAAGCCTGGATTTGGTCATCCCCGAGATAGACAGGTAAGGAGGGCGCGGCCACATGGCACCACATCTGCTTTGTCATCGGCCTGCTCATGTGCAACAGCACACTTCGCAGACCTCTTTCGCGCATCTGCGGCACCCTGTGGCCGCTTATTCTTGGGCTAGCCTTTTTTGCAGGCTTTGCCGGGGAAATTGTAACAGGGTAAAGGAGCTTTGTTATGTATGTGGATCCTGAAATAATACGGCTGCTGGCATTCCTCATCGGAGTGATCGCCTTTGCCGCCCTGAACGCCGCCTACCTGGTCTGGCTGGAACGGAAAGAGGCCGCCCATATCCAACGGCGGATCGGACCCAAGGAGGTCGGCCCCTTTGGCCTGCTCCAGCCCCTGGTCGACGGCATCAAGCTGATGACCAAGCAGCTCATCGTGCCGGCCGGGGTTGATCCGGTCCTGTTCAAGATCGCCCCGATCCTGGTCATGGTCCCGGCGATCATGAGCTTTGTGACCATTCCCTTCAGCGACACGCTGGTGGCGAGAAATCTTGATATCGGTCTCTTGGCCATCTTCGCCTTTGCCTCGGTGAACGTGCTCGGGCTTCTCCTGGGCGCCTGGGGCTCGCGCAACAAGTACGCGGTTATCTCCGCGGCCCGTGTGGTTTCCCAGAACGTGGCCTACGAGATTCCCATGCTGGTCACGGTGGTCACCCTGGTGATGATCAGCGGCACCATGAACCTTTCCAAGATCGTCGGGTTGCAGATGGGCGGCTTCTGGCACTGGAACATCCTCAATCTTACTGCCAGCCCCCTGATGCCCATAGCCTTCCTGATCTTCTTTATCTGCATGCTGGCCGAGACCAACCGGGCTCCCTTCGACATGGCCGAGGCGGAGAGCGAACTGGTTGCCGGCGCCTTTACCGAGTACTCCGGCATGGGCTTCGGCGTCTTTTTCATGGGCGAGTATGCCAATATCGTCATCGGCGCCAGTGTGGCAACCATTCTCTTTCTGGGCGGCTGGGATTGTCCCTTTGGGCTTTTTCCGGGGGTGCACTGGTTCCTGCTCAAGATGTATTTCCTGATCTTCACCGTCATCTGGATCCGGTGGACCTATCCGAGAACAACGTTTTACGGGCTGCTCAATCTTTCCTGGAAGATTTTGATCCCGATCTCCTTTGTTAACCTGATTCTTACCAGTGCCATGTTGAAGGTGTTTTAACCATGATCGACTATCTGAGAGAGATTATCAGCGGGACCTGGAGCCTGTTTGTCGGCCTGGGGATTACCATCAGGTATTTTTTCCAGCCGGTGGTGACGGTGCAGTATCCGCACCAGACCCTGCCCATGACCCCGCGCTTCCGGGGGCATATCGAGCTGGTCAAGGACGAGGAAACCGGCGAGACCAGGTGCATCGTCTGCGGCATGTGCCAGAAGGCCTGCCCGTCGAACTGCATCACGGTCAACGGCGAAAAGCGCGAAGGGGTGAAGGGCAAGGTGTTGACCGAGTACATCCTGGATTTCACCAAATGCAGTCTGTGCGGGCTTTGTGTCGAAAGCTGCACGCCCAAGGCGATCACCTTTTCCAAGGATTACAACCTCGCGGGCGTCAGAAAGGAAGCATACATCTTTGATCTCAAAAAACGCTTGGAGGCAAAGAACTGATGGTGTCCCTGTTTACGATGGAAGGCCTGTCCGGCCTCTTGTTTTTCGGCTTCATCGGGCTGACTCTGGCCGGTGCCGTTATTGCCACCAGCGCCCGCAGCCTGATCCGCAGCGTGGCCGGGTTGGCCCTCTGTTTTCTCGGGGTGGCCGGGCTCTATTACTATCTCAACAGCCCCTTTGTCGCCTTGATGCAGATCCTGATCTATGTGGGCGCTGTCTGCGTCACCATTATCTTTGCCGTGATGCTGGCCGGCTCCTCGGAGCTGAAGCAACTCACCCGGCGCAATGGGCTGGTCGGGCCCCTGTCCATTCTGGCCAGCGGCATTCTGGTCTTTGCCTTGGCCGGGCTGGCCGTGAAAACGGAATGGCTTGCTTCCCCCTGCCTGGTCAATCGCGGCACGGTTGAGAATCTTGGCCAGTCTTTGCTCACCACCTACAGCATGAGCTTTGAACTGATTTCCGTGGTTTTGCTGGTGGCGGTGGTCGGCTCATTGGTTCTGGCCCGGCATGGGAGGGATAAGTAATGGAGATTCTGGTACTCAGCAACAGCCTGCACACCTATCTGGTGATCGGCGCCCTGCTTTTCGGCATCGGCTTTTACGGCTTGGTCCAGCGCCCGACCTTTATCGGCATGTTGATCTCCGCGGAGTTGATCCTGAGCGGAGCGTCCCTCAACTTCATGGCCTTTAACCGTTTCCTGGCTCCCGATCCCACGGTGGGTCAGGTCTTTACCCTGTTCATCATGGCCATTGCCGCTGCGGAGTGCGCCATTGCCCTGAGCATAATCATCGCCGTCTATCGGAACTACAAATCCATCGACACCGAAGATGTCGTGGATCTGCAAGGTTAGAGAGAAAGGAATAAGGGTCATGGATACAATTGTTTCCGTAAAACCGCTGCTCGCCATACTGACGGCCTTGTCCGGCGCCGTTCTCGTGATGATGTCCGGCCGCAAGCCCAATATCAGGGAGTCATGGTCCTTTATCGCGGCGGTGACGATGTTTTCCATCATCGCCTCGATGATCACCACCGTTGCCCCGGCGCCCCTTGGCGAGGGAAAGACCATTGTCTATCGGCTGTTCAGCATCCTGCCGGGCATCTCCGTCACCCTGAGGGTCGATGCCTTTTCCATGATCTTCGCCGTGGTCGCCTCCTTCCTCTGGATGCTGGCGGTGTTCTATTCCCTGGGCTACATGCGGGGCCTGCACGAGCATGCCCAGACCCGGTTCAATGCCTGTTTCGCCCTGGCCCTGTTCGGCGCCATCGGCGTGGCCTTTTCCGACAATCTCTTCACCCTCTATCTCTTCTACGAGATCGTCAGCGTCTGCACCTACCCGCTGGTCGCCCATCATCAGGATGAAGAGGGGTACGAGGGGGCCAAGAAGTATATCGTGTATCTGACCACCACGGCCAAGGGCTTGGTGCTGCCGGCCATGATCCTCATCTATGTGCTCACCGGCACCCTTGATTTTGCCGACAACATCCGCACCGGCATCTTTTCCGGCGGAACCGTTGATGCCCACGGCGCCTTGGTGACCATGCTCTATGTCTTCTGCATCCTGGGATTCGCCAAGAACGGCATCATGCCCTTCCATAACTGGCTTCCCGGCGCCATGGTCGCCCCGACTCCGGTCTCCGCGCTCTTGCATGCGGTGGCCGTGGTCAAGGTCGGTGTCTTCTGCACAACCCGGGTCATGCTCTATGTCTTCGGCACCGATCTGATGCAGGGCTTGAACCTGGGCATCCCCACCGCCTATTTTGTTTCCTTCACCATTTTGGTGGCCTCGATCATCGCCCTGTCCAAGGATAACCTCAAGGCGCGGCTCGCCTACTCCACGGTGAGCCAGCTTTCCTACATCATCCTCGGCGTGGCTCTCCTTACCCCGAGCGGCATTCAGGGCGGGCTGGTGCATATCGCCAACCATGCCTTCTCCAAGATCACCCTGTTCTTCTGCGCCGGCGCCATCTATGTGGCGACCCATAAGAAATCCATCTCCGAGATGAGCGGCCTGGGCCGGACCATGCCCTTTACCTTTGCCGCCTTCGGTATCGCCTCGCTCAGCATGATCGGCGCCCCGCCGGTTGCCGGCTTTGTCACCAAATGGAAGCTTCTGGTCGGGACCATGGAAATGGAGTCCCACTATATCGGCATCCTGCTGGTGCTTCTGGCCTCCACTCTGCTGAACGTGGCCTATTTCGCCCCGGTGACCTATCGGGCCTTCTTCGGCAAACGCCCGGAGGGCGAGGTCTATGAAGGAATCAAGGAGGCGCCCCTGACCATGGTGGTGCCCATCATGATTGCCGCGATCATCTCGGTGGTTATCGGCATCTACCCTGATTTTATGATGAACTTTGTCAAGGCGGTGACGGGATGATAGTGAAATTGATTGATTTTTTGCGTGACCGCTTGCAACTGGTCATCCGTCTGTCCTATGTCGGACTGGCGCTTCTGGTGGCCTGGGACGTTCTCTTTGTCTCCAAGGAACATGCCCATACCGCGGCTGAGCATATCCCAGGCTTCTGGGCGGCCTTCGGCTTTGTCGCCTGTGTGGTGATCATCATTGTTTCCAAGTGGTATGGCCACCTGGGAATCATGACCCGTGAGGATTACTATGATAACTGATTTTTGGCTGCACCCGGCCCTGATACTCATTGTTGGCGCCTTTATCCTGCC
>Ga0172380_10000347_pt1 | contig 93463 bp, 82 predicted proteins | sample Leawe162metaG_FD_119747 | JGI IMG/M metagenome (GOLD analysis project Ga0172380, IMG submission 119747) | Leachate microbial communities from a municipal landfill in Southern Ontario, Canada - Leachate well 162 metaG | ecosystem: Engineered > Solid waste > Landfill > Unclassified | place...
GATTTCCCAATAAGGCAACATCAAGCGCTCTATCTTTTGCTATAATTTCAAGTTCGCCGTCGTCCGGTAAATTCGGAATATAATTTGTCTGCTTAGTTTTTACCGAAATGCTTTGAAGAAATATGGAAGATGAACCGTCGGAATTAATGAAGTAGGAATAAATTGTATCGGGAAAGCTTACAACGTGAGCAACCGTAAGAAGAACTACAGCTCCGTTTGTAACATCAATAACAGTAGCCGTTCCGGAAGCTGTTCTTGTGAAGAAAACTTCTTGAACTGCTTTCTTTCTGGCGTCTATGCCGGTTAATTCTCTGCGTAAAAGTCTGCTCCCTTCCGGAAAAACATAACTTGTGTAAAATGCAATGCTGTTTATTAAGCGAACAGAATTGCTGATTTCTTCTAATTGAGCGGACGAATTCCGGTAAGGAAATTCGCTGTCGTATTTGCCGTCGCTTAGTGTTGGATAAATGTTATCATAAATGGAGGATGAACAAGAAATAAAAAGCAATGAAGTAAAAAGAAAAGCTAGGATTTTAATTCTGTAAAGCTTGTTCATAATTACTCCATTGAGAAAAGCGCTTTCGTTTCAACCAAATCTAAATCATTATTAGTCAGAAAGAAAGCGCTTTGTTTTTGACTGGATTCTATAAGTTCTGCATCCATGCGCTACGCAAGGAAAACTGCTGTTCAGTAGCATTATCCATAATCTTAAACTCATGTTTAATTGGGCGCGGCTGCATAGATACCTTAATTTCTTTCTCTTCACCTTTGCGGTCAACGGTAAGATTAAAAGATTCGCCCACTTTCATTTTGCTCATAAAGGCAAATTTAGTTTGAGCGTTCTGCATGTTCACTTCTTCCCCGTTAACTTTCAAAATAAAATCGCCGGCAGCAACTCCATCAGCAGTAGGAATATCCACTTTGGAAACAATAAACTTTCCATCTTTAACACTTATCCCAAAACCCAAAGCAATTTTTGAACTATCAACACCGACTATTTCTTTATAACCAATGCCAAGCCAGCCATAGTATTCCTCCACCGGAAGTTTTTCCGAGCCTTTGATGTAGCGGTTAATAAAATCAGCAATTTCCGGATAAGTTCTTTTAACAAATTCATCAAAAAAATCTTTTTCGCTGAAAGCTTTGTTAGCACCGTAATCTTTATAAAGCTGGTTAATAACTTCGCGCAAACCTTTTTTACCATTGCTAAGTTGAAGCAAGCGAATGTCTAACAATCCGGCAACAAGCGCACCCTTCTGATAAATGTTTGGATATTGATCTTGCATCTCTGTAGAGTGCAAAGAAAGATCTGTAAGAGAAATAGTCTGATCAAAATTATCATTCATCATAAGTTTCGATTTAACTTGTTTATCATATTCCTCAAGAGTAATCAAATAGTCTCTCATTTGAAGAATATCCGAGGCCCATTCTGTTACGCCTTCATAAAGCCAAATATGTTGAGACATGGTTGGTCTTTCAAAATTGAAATTGCCGATTAACTCGCTATGAATATTGAGCGGAGTGACTATATGGTAAAACTCATGCGCCGCAACAGATTTTAATTCTTGCGTAAAACGATCACTTAAGTCGGATTCTGCAAAGACATAGAATGAACTGTAATTATGTTCCCACGCGCCGGCAGAAAAATTTTCGAAATGGAAAAGGAAAGTATAGTTATTAACCGGAAGTCCATCTGTAAACTGACTAGTTGCGCTAAGCATGTCTTCAAGAATCAGTAAAAGGCTTTCGGCGGAAATCTTTCCGGTTTTGGAATATGAATAAATATCAATGTTGGTGTTTTCAATTTTTGTAGAAGTCTTAGTTAGTTTACCCAACATAATTGGGGAATCAACAACTTCATCATAATCTTTTGCATAATAAAATCCGTTACTATTTTGTCTGAGCGCAGTTCCAATATTCCAATCGGTCGGATAATCCAGCTTTATTTCAATAGAGTCTTTTTGCTTTCCGTGGAAGTAACCGAAAACAGCTTGTCCGTTGATTACAGCATGATCATTTTCAAGCGAGGTTCCGCTCATAGCATAAACATTGTTTGTCTTAACCGGAGTATCCCACGTCTCGGCAATGTTGTAAACAATCTTTTTAGCTTTAGCCGGATCGCTTATTTCCCACTGGTTGGTTTGAATTTGTTTGCAATCAATTTCATTTCCGGTTTCATCATATGCCCTGAATGATTTTACAAACCTTCCAATATCCATTGTCTGGTATGTCCCGGGTGCGGTAGAGGCAAATTGAAAAATTTTATTTGCGCTTGTTAAGCCGTTAGGTGTAATGGTAACTTTAAATTGATCGTCGGCTCTGTCATTTAGGTTGACGTAAAATTTTTGTTGTGCTGTAGTAATTGTAAAAAAGGAAACAAGTAAAAAAAGAAGGTAAATAGGCTTTCTCATTTTTATCCTTTGCTTTTGGTTTTTGTACACTTAAGACGGATGAAACCGGTTGGTGTTAGATACCGGGCGGACTTTTATCCGCCCGATTTAACTAAAACAAAGAGCTTCCAAATTGAAGAGTAATTCCAATTGCGCGCAAAAGCTTTTTAGAGTCAGGTGTTCCATTTGTCTGTGAAAGAGAAACATCATTTATCGGAATGAATGAGTAATCGGCTGATAAAACAAAAGGCAAATTGATTCCGATTTTTTGAAGCGGAATTTTTACACCAAAACCATATCGGAAAAGCATCTCAGCTCGGTCGTAAATCATCCAATATTCCGGGGTCTGGAAAAAACCAGCACGGGCAATAAAAATATCCTTTATAGTAAACTCTGCGCCGCCGCCCCAGTAATCTACATTTGTTCTTTCGCTTTTAGAGGGATTTGTAAGCCATTTGTATTGTCCGGTAAATACAGCTTCAATATCATTTGAGCCGGAAGTGTTTTTGATTTGAGCATTAAAAGCAAAACCAAATTTCAGATACCTTGGCAAACGGACATACTTGTAATCAGTATCGAAGTAATCATCTTTCTCTTTGTAATCAGTTCCGAAATTCTGAAAAGCCGCACCTAGACTAAGATCAAAAACATTTTTTGAATGACTTGGATTTAGGTTAATTGAATAGAGCGCACCAACATCAAAAAGAAATGCATTTTTAGAATCCAACCCGTTAACAGAACCCATAGTACTTGTTCTTGAATGACCGAAATATTTTATGCTAACACCAAACGTTAAGTTATCGGCAAACTGATTGGAAAGAGAGACAATTAAAGTTTGGTTGGCTTCTTCGGAAGAAGTATTGGAAGCCAATTCGGCTAAAGGGTTTGGCAGAGCACCGCTTGTAAACTGACTGAATGCAATTCCTATTGTAGCAAAAGAAGAATTTAAAATTGCACCGCCGGTAGCAAACTGAAATTTCTTTGCGTATTCATTCCAATCATGAAAGCGGATATTGTAAAACAAACCGGTTTTGCTATTCTCGCTTAAGTTAGCCGGATTTTCGATGAAGGAGCTGATATTGCTTCTATTAGCAACAAACGATTCTCCCATAACAATGCTGGCCGGATTAGTTATAACATCCAGCGAGGTGTTTTTGTAAGTATATCTATCATAACTCGATTGTGCGTAAACCGAAGCGGCAACCAAAACCATCAATAACATTTTCAGTTTCATAATTTATTTCACTTTCTCGAATGATAGTTCTGTAAAAATAAAGTCCGGTGAATTTGGAACTTCGATAATAAACTTCTTTGTCTCTGCATTAAAATTCATCTCGAATTTAACCCAGCCGCGTGTTAGGAAATCATCTTCCCAATCGATATAAAATGTATCGAAGTGATAGTGTTTTAATTCGCCGCGTAAAAAAGGAGAGGGGAGAAACTGTAAAAATAATTTTCCCTCTTTCAAACTAACTTCTGCTTTGCCGTACATTTGATCTTCATAGACGCCGCAATATTTCTCAACCGGTAGAGATGGTTTCGTATCTTTAACTCTAACTTCTTCACGTCTCTTATCTTCTTTTTCAAATCCTTCAATTCTCTTTTTCCAATTTTCGAGCATTGTTTTATTCCAGTCTTTGGGTTCTTTGTTAATGAAGACTTCCATAATATAATTTCTGATTGCAGTAACCATTCCGCTTTCGGTATTGCTTAGAATAACAAGACCAAAATTTTCTTCCGGAATAATTGAAACATCGCTTATCATTCCCGGCATTCCTCCGCCATGATTTAAAAGCTTCTTGCCGTTCCAAAAACGGATGAACCAGCCGAGTCCGTAGTTTGCGTTTCCTATCGCCGTTTGATTGGACCACATTTCATTTGACTGTTGTTCGCTGAAAATTTGTTTATCGCCGAATTTACCTTTCTTTAATTGCAGACGAAGCCACTGTGACATATCTGCAACCGATGAATTAATTGCACCGGCCGGCGCTACGGTTTCAATCGACCAGAAATCGTTGTATGGAATAACTTTTTCTTTTACAATCTTATGCGGGAAAGCAAAATTGCCTTCGCTTTTCATATCCGAAATTGATGTAACACTTCTGTCCATTCCGAGAGGCATGAAAAAATGAGTTTTAACATAATCAGCCCAGCTTGTATCGGTTACTACCGGAATGATTGAGCCGGCTACGCTAAACATTATGTTCTGGTATCCGTATCTGCTGCGGAAGCTTGAGGTTGGTTTTAGAAAACGTGCACGGCGCATTACTTCTTTAGAATCATAAGTTGAACCAAGCCAGAGGATATCTCCGCTAAAAGTTTCCAAACCGCTTCGATGAGTAACAAGATCGCGAATTGTCATCTCTTTTGTAACCCAAGTGTCGTACATCTGAAAAGAGGGGAGATATTTAATTACTTGATCATCCCACTTAATTTTTCCACGATCCACTAAAGTTGCAAGTGAAGCGGTTGTGAATGCCTTTGAACAAGAGGCAATCATGAATAATGTGTTTTCATCAACCGGTTCGTTAGTCCTAACATCGCGAACGCCGTATCCTTTAGAAAAAACAATAGAATCGTTTTTAACAATTGCCACTGCAAAGCCGGGCATTTTCCAATCATTCATTGCCGACTGAATGTAAGAATCAATCTTCTTAAGCTTGTCTTGTTGCGCGAATGATAGGTTAACGAATAAATGTAGAAGTAATGCTATAAGTAGGCTTTTGTTTTTCATAAATAATCCGATGTCTTTATAAGAGGTATAGAAATTTAAGAGCAAGATAAATATTTCTTGCTCTTTTTTTGCAAGCAGAAACTACTTCTCTCAAAATCACCGGATTCAGACTTATTTCGAATCAGTTATCAATTACCGTTGCAAAACGAGGATGAAAGAATTTTGGAAACCTTTTAACCACACATTGGCCTATCATTGTTGCAATTTCTTCAAACGATAAAAACTGAGTATTAATGATTACATGATAGAGAAGAGGGTCCTCAATGTTTTTATGAAAATATTTCAAGATGTAAAGCCTTCTTGCTTCATCTTCAAGCTTGATAAAGTCTGTTGCGGATTTTTTGTCCAATTCATATAAAAGCATTGCGGTTTCAATCCTATGGCTTAATGGAGCAACCAAACGAATATGAAACGCGTTTTCAAATTTAGCTGTAATAATATTGGCACCGCGGCCAACAATAATTACATTTCCAAATGCGGATAGACTTTTAATTGTCTGAGAAGTCTTGTGAAGTAAAGAGAGTCTGGAAGGAGAGATACCCAGCATTTCGCCAAACCATGCATCCATTTTTGCCGGAGTATGTTCGCCAAGCAATTTTTTAAAATGATCCGGCAAGTTGTGGTCTTGCATTACTTTTTCCATTAGATCTTTGTCGAAGTAGGTCCAGTCATCGTAATGTTGAATTGCGCGGGAATTGAAATACTCTGTTAATTTGTGGCAAATAGCACCGGCTCCAATTCCGGTTTCTCTGGAAATTGTTATTACGGGACCGGGATTGTTTCTTCTTTTCTCTGCGATCAAGTCTTCTTCGGAGCTCTTCTGGATGTAGATGCGGGCTTTTTCGTACGCTGTAACAGCTTTCATTTTGTGCCTCCTTAAAAATGGGTTAAAGGAGGAAAGGGATTGTTTTCTATTGCAAACTAAGAGACAAATTCTGCATTAGCAAGTTTCATTTTTGAATGCAATACTCTGAAACAAAAAAAGGGACAGCATTAGCAGTCCCTTTTTGTAAATCCCAATGTAACTCTGTTAATAACCTAAAGATTTGTAACTGTTCTTCTTTTTAGAATCGACTTTGAAATTTGCAACTTGATTTTGCAGATTGGTTGTTAAGTTGTTTAAATCTTCCGATGCGCGGGCAATTTGCTGTAATCCAATTGCTGACTGCTGAACGACGTTTGAAATACCATCTATACTCTTGCTAATTTGTTCAGCTGCAGATGATTGTTCTTCGCTTGCTTTTGCTACTTGACTTATTGCGCCGATTGTTTTGTTAGTGCTTTCGATTATTTCATCCAAAGATTTAATTGCCTTGTTAGCCAATTCGCGTCCATCTTCAACTTCTTTAGTTCCACTTGAAATCGAAGTAACAGCATTTCCGGTATTTTTTTGGATTTGCCTAATCATAGTGGCAATTTCTTTTGTTGCCTTTGTTGTTCTCTCGGCTAACTTGCGAACCTCATCGGCAACAACTGCAAAACCACGTCCTTGTTCGCCGGCTCTTGCTGCTTCGATGGCGGCGTTGAGAGCCAGTAAGTTTGTTTGATCTGCTATGTCTTCGATTACCTGAACAATTTCTCCAATTTGGTTACTGCTGTTTCCAAGTTCTTTAACTATTGATGCGGCTTCACCAACAACATCTGCAATTCGGTTCATTCCGGTTACTGTTTCTCTAACCACCGTAGCGCCGTTCTTTGCGATAATACCGGCAGACTTAGAATATTCCGCTGCGCTTGCTGCGTGCTGGGTTGTCTGCAAAATAGTTGATGTCATTTCTTCAACTGCGCTTGCAACTTCGGAAGTCTGCGATGATTGCTCTTGCGCACCGGCGGCCATTTCTTCTGTGCTGGATGAAATCTCGCTTGATGCGCTTGCAGTTGCTTCAATTGCATCTCTAACATTTCCAATTACATTTTCTAAAGATTCACCGAGTTGATTAATACTATTTTTAATAATCTGATGATCGCCTTTATAATTTCCTTCTACACGAACCGAAAAATCTCCGGCAGCCATTTTAGCTAACGCACCGGAGCCATCTTTAACCGGAGAGATAGCGGCATCCAAAGTTTCATTGAACCCTTGAATAAGTTCTTTATATCCGCCGGAAAATTTTCCAACGTTACCTTTTGTATTAAGTTTTCCTTCCAAAGCTGCTGTAGTTAATAAACGTGTTTCTCCAACTAAATCTCTTAATGTGTATACAATTCTGTTTAATGCCGGTGATATTTCGTCAGCACTATCAAGAATTTTTGCTTCAACTGTAAGGTCGCCTTCGGCAACTTTGTACATCACGCCGGTAAAGTTCTGAAGTGTATCTGCAAAAGAATTCATCGATTCTGCAAGAACTCCGACTTCATCTTTACTTGAGTGATTAACACGGGAACTCAAATGTCCTCTATTTAATTCTCCCATAACATTAGAGATTTGCTCTATCGGTTTACTTATCAAGTTTGAAATACCAAATCCGCCAAAAACGGAAAGCACTACAATGCCAATAATTCCCAATCCGAATATCAACGAGGTCCTGGAATATGAACTATCGCTTGTATCGGCATCTTCTACAGAAAGTTTCTCAATAGTCTCGGTTAATAAATTTACATATTCGCGTGCGTGTTCAAATGCTTTGCTTGCTTCCTTAGAGGAAAGTTCGATGGCTTCAATTCTACTTTCGGGAGTATCCTCTTCTCTTAAAGTCACAAGTCTTTTTGAAATTTGGATCCATCTTTCTCTAGCTGTTTCGTACTTAGGAATTACTGATGCATCTACTCTAGAATCTACAACAGCTTTAAATTGATCCCAACGTTCTATAGCTTGCTTTATGTTGTCATCATTTTCTTTCTTAAGCTTTTCGAAGTTATCGGACAGTGTGGCAGTGAAGATCATTGTGCGTTGGGCAACCACTGCTTGCTGCATATCTCTATCAATCTGAATGAGTAGATCAACGCTTGGTAAATGAGTCTTCGACATAAGCTCAACATTGGAATGAATTTTTGACATCTCCCACAAACCAATTCCACCAATCATTACTAAAAAGAAAATAACGGTGGAGAAGGTATAAATTAATTTTTGTCTTACCTTCAAATTTTGAAACCAACTTTTCATGTTCAAGTCCTGTTTTATTCTAATTTTTTTACTTACTTAATCTTACCCGGATCTACCCCAAATGTAACTGCGCCGATTGCTTTTCCACCTTCCATAACCGGAACCGAAACTTGAATGATATAACTTTGAGTGCTTTCATCGAATGAGAGTTTGCTGAAGTGTGTGCCACCGGTTCCGCCATTATAGCTTTTGGTGAATTTATCCTCGTCTCCTTGCCAGTAGTCGCTTGTCTTATTTGTCATTCCAACGTTTGCACCTTTATTATCCATTGCAAACGCTTCAACAATGAATGAATTTTCCTTGCGAATTTTTTTGAGATACTCGGAAGCAGTACTTGCTAAAACTTGTTTCATAAAATCATCTAGTCCCGAAGTCTCAGACCACTTTGAATCCAGTTTTTTAATTTTATCGAGACTCACATTCTTAGCGTTCTGCGCTTTAACTGCCGCAACTAAGGATGGTGATGCTGCTATTTTTGACAATTTTGGGGCAATGCTTTTTATGGCTGCCGGCACTTCTTGGGCATTTATGCTGCTAAGTGTTAACATAATCACTAATGCAGCTGCAATAACTTTTTTCATATTAGTTCTCCTAATTAAAATCTAGTTTGAATTTCTAAAATCAACTTATCCGGATTGGTTGAACCATCTTTATAATCGAATTTCTCGTAGTTAATTCTGAAATGTGCAAATGTAATTTTTGCAAACTGAAATGTTAAGCCGAAAGTCATTCTTCCTATTTCGTTATTATCCTTATCCGAGTTTACATCGAACATCTCATAACGGAATGCCGGAGTAATCTCTGTAATAAATCCTTCATTAAACGAAATGTTATAGTTCACCAAAGCGAAATAAGAATTCCCTTTTATATCACCAGTAGTTGCGGAGAGTGTTTTGTTTGCATATTCGGCATCAAACAAAAAAGCACTGTACTTATAAGCCAAACCAAAGCCCATAAAATTTTGATCCAGACCCGATACTTTGCCGCCATAGTAATTTGCAAAGACATTTAAATTTTTAATTGGCGAAACAACAGCCCTTAACGAAAGATCTAAACTTTTATCTGCTTCCGTTTTATTCATTCCGCTACCGTTAAAAGATCCAGCGGTAAGTTCGGCATTAACATCACCCTTTATTTTATAAGTCATTATAAATCCTATGTCTCTCATATTTGGGGAGACGTTCGTAATCATTGGGCGATTAGCAAATTGGTGAGTTTGGTCTGCTTTCAAATTGTCAGAACTGAAGGGAATCTTAAACTGACCGGCTGTTAGATCAAAATTCTTAAACGGAGTAATTGTGGCGGCGGCATCCAGAAGTATATCTGAAAATGAAGCAGTAGCGCTGTTAACAACCTTAACACCATTCACGGTTGTAGTAGCTGTTGTTAATTTACCAAGTCGTGTAAAATCAACAAGAACTTTGTAACTGGCATACTCGTTTACTGCACCGGAAACTCCGAATCTAGCTTGTTTAAGAGAATATGCTCCTTGGTCTGTTCCAAAATCCGATTGATACCATGCTCTTATATACCCGCTGTATTTAGCTGAGTAATCCGGTTTTTCTTGAGCATTTATTACAAAACTAAAACACAATAAATAAACTACTAACAATTTTTTCATGAAACCTCCTCTTGGATTTAAATACATTCATTACGACTTATAATCGACATTTTGCACTGGTATTCAAGGAAGATTGTTGTTATAGGTCTTATATTGTTGCTAAATAAATGGACAATCCACTCGCTTTTGAGCTCAAATTTCACTTTATAGAATATTTCAAATAAATTTGTACACCATGATTAAAAATTATAAACATATTATTTGGGATTGGAACGGCACAATAATCGACGATGTAGATTTGTGCGTAGTACTAATCAACTGGCTCTTGACTGAGCGAAATCTAAAAACAATTTCCAAAGATGAATACAAAAACATCTTTACAATTCCCGTTAAAAACTATTACGCCGCACTCGGGTTCAATTTTGAAAAAGAATCTTTCGAGATAATTGGCAGAAAGTGGATAGAGGAATATGAGCGTCGCAAGTTTGAATGCAAAGCTTATCCCGGTATTGTAGAAGTAATGGAGAAGATAAAAAATCTCGGAATCGGACAATCAATATTATCAGCATACAGCCAGCATACTCTAGAGGAAATGGCCGATCATTTCGGATTGACGAAATATTTCTCTCACATTGTTGGTTTAGATAATATCTATGCTGCGGGCAAACTTCATCTAGGTCAGCAATTGATTAAAAAACTTGGCAACGGAAAAGGGGAAACGTTAATGATTGGCGATACCGAGCATGATTTTGAAGTTGCTACAGAAATGGGTGCGGATTGCGTTCTTCTTTCCGGCGGACATTACGATAGGAAGAGATTAGAAACGCTTGGTGTTAAGGTAATAGATTCAATCAGTGAACTGCTCTAAATTTAGATTCAATATGTTGGCCGGATCAATTCTTTTTTTATACCATTGGATTCCTAAATGAAGATGTGGTCCGGTCGATCTTCCCGTTGCCCCAACTTCACCAATTAACTCACCCTTCTTGACTACTTGATTGTTTTTTACATGAAGTTTGCTAAGGTGAAGATAAACGCTGCTTAAACCTTGTCCGTGATCTAATAAAACGAAATTGCCGTTATAGTAAAATTTTTCTCCCGCTAAACGAACAATTCCATCGGTGATAGCATAAACAGAATCACCTTCTTTACCGCCGAAATCAATACCGTTGTGCTCTTTCCTTTTTTTGCCGTTTAAAATTCTTTGCCCGCCAAATTGGGCTGTTATTCTTACGCTGTCAATAGGAAGAGCAAAGCCCTCGTTGAAATATGCGGTTTTAACTCCCTCCATTTTTGCGCGGGCGTTCTTCATCTTAGCAGTTTCATTCTTTATTTGTTTTAAGAATCTTTTAGGCGGAGTGACAAATTTACTTGGTAAAGAGAGTGACTGCTTTTCATATTCTCTTTGCTCCAATATGTAAGTAAAGATTTTTTCTTTCTGATTTTTCTGTTTAACACGTAGAATAAATTTTCCCTTTGCGTCACGGTCAAATCCAAAAACAAATGTTCCATCTTTATCTACCAGCAACTTTCGCTTATTCAGCATAGCGGAAATTATATTTTCCCCTTGAGCTATTATAATCCCCGCCGGTTTAGCTTCGCCGGAGAAAGTGATTTCCTGAGCATATGTTGAAGCAAATAATAGAAATGTAATAAGAAAAAATTTCTTCAAAGTTACTCCATGAATTTGATCTGCAAAAGCAATTGATTTTAGAATATGGTCCAATAGACTGAAAGCTGGCCGGAGAAAAACCGGTAACTGGAATTATCACGCGAAGTGCTTCCAATTCCAACTCGACCGGACATAAGTAGGTTTGGCATTGGTTTGTATTCGCCCATAAAATGTCCTTCCAGAACAATTAAACTATTCTGCGGAATGATTCCAAGTTTTCCACCGATTGTTACGCGAAGATTTTGTTTGCGGTCCAATTCGTTATCAAGCCAAATACTGTGCGATTCAAAATTCCTCGGTGAATAATAATAGGGCGATTTCCATTTGAAGTTATCGTAAGCATATTCATACCCAACAATTAAATCTTTATAGAAGTATCGGCCAAGTCTTAAATAAAAATCATTTCCTTCGTTACCGTCATCTATGCCAAGGTATTGAAAACTTCCTTCGATCTTCATTCCGTCTCTGTGCCGGTAATAACCTTGCAGTTTATAAAGACGAGCCATTTGACGGATGCTAATCAAATAAGGAGAGTAGAGAATTAGTGAAGCATCCGAGTTTTGATATTGTAGTGTTACGCTTGCGGTGTCACGTCGCTCAAATTTGAAAAACGCATCCTGTTCATCGCGCGCGAGATACCCTTGCGAATTACTTTTCCCAACTCCAATACCCATATTAAATTGTTCGGAGAATTTAATAAACACATGTCCTTTAAAAGTTGTAAAGCGTTGGTCGGTATAAAAATTCGGGATTGTATCAATAATATCTTGATCTAAACTCGCCGCGTTAGCTTTTAGTTGAGTTCGTCCAAAAGAAACTCCGAAAGAAAGAAACTTTGTAACACCAAGATCAAGCCGGGCGCCAGCCGCAAGCATTCTAAAACTCAAGTTATCAGCATAATAAATTACTGAAGGGGCTAAGGCTACATAGTTTGGGAATGTTTCAAAAATTGCTTGTATGCCCGTAACCGGAAGCCAGCCTTTACGCTGCTCCACCATCTTAGTTTGCGTTGAATCAAGCTGCCATGTATCTAAAAGAGTATTATATATTGCACGTGCAGAATCACTTTCCGCCATTTTTGCATAAGAATCAGCCAAGTATAAGTTGGCTTCAAAATCAGCAGAGTCTTTTTTCACAAGCTGTTTGAATTCATTTACTGCGCTGACAGAATCTCCCATCGCGTAAAAAAGTTTTCCACGCTGCATTTGAGCTTCATAATTATCATTGCTTGTAAGAAGCTGATTATATGTTTCTAATGCACGGTTATAATCTTTAGCTGCAAATAATACATCTCCAAATTCTTTTTTGATCAGATCATTAGCGTCTGTTTTGCCCATGTATTCTTCATAATATTGAATAGCACCGGCTGGATCGCCATCTTGAACACGCTGTCTTCCGAGTTCCAGAATTGCATAGAGTTTTTCTTCCTCTGCACGCATCTTTTGCCAATCGATATTAGATTGAAGTTTTATAACATCATCATTGTTGGGATCAATCCCTTTAGCTTGATCTGCAAGTGCTTGCGCATTTTCAAAATCTTGTTTGATAAGAATTAAAGAAGCTTTGGAAATTATTGCTTGCAAATCGTTTGGTCTAGCTTGCAAAACATTATCAAGATATTTCTCGGCGATATCTGCATCGCGGTTTGTCCAAACAGAAACCTGTGCTCTAAAAAGCTGGTAATCCAAATTATTCGGATAACTGACAAGTAAGTTATCGGTTATGTTTATTGCTTTATCAAAATCACGTCCCCAAGCGGAAATTTTGGCGTAACGAAATCTCAATTCCTGATCTTGTTCGTCCGGATATTTTTCAAAATATTTATCCAACATAACCATCGCGCTATCATAATTCTGAAGAAAATCATAATAGTTTGCTACAGTCTTTAATGCTTCTTTATCATACTCGTCTTGAAGTAACGTTACTTTGGCTTTATTCAGTTTATCATGGTAAACACTATCTCTATAAGATGAAACAAAAGCCCATTTCTCTTTATACCAGTCATCTTCACCTTTTGTAACTCCAACAATCTTCAGTTGTTCATAAGCTTCTTCAATGCGGTTCGCTTTAATTAACTCGTCAACAAGTTTATAGCGAATCTCAATATCGGTTGGCTTTTTACGTAATAGTCTGTAGTAGCGGTCAATGGGGTATTCTTTTTCATAAGCGCGTTTATCTTCTTGCACTAAGTATGCTTGGCTATTAACAATATCTAATCCGTCTTCTGCTTCTTTGAAGAATGGTTTGAAAGAGAGAGCAGTTTCGAAAGCTCTTTTTGCAATTTGATATTTGCCAAGCCATAAAGTGAAGTAACCATATCGGCTCCATAGACGCCAATCTTGAGGATAACGGTCGGTGTATTTCTTAAGAATTTTTTCCCCTTTAACAAAACTGCCGGTTTTGGCCAAGATTTCAGTGTAGCGCAAAATCTCGTCTGGCGAAGCGTTATCGTCTCGCATCAAATATTCATCATACCACTGTTCTGCTTTATCCCAAATTTCCATCCACTTATAAGATTTTCCGATTTCCAGATAGTTGTATGGTTTGTTTGGATCAATTGCAATTTCGCGTCTGTGGCCTTCAATTTTTTTATTAAGAATTGCATACCACACTGTAAGCATCTTCTGTAAATCTTGTTCGTACTTTGATCGCTGTGTTGCGTTAGTTTGGATTCTTATAGCGCGTCTATAATCTAATCTTGCCGGTTCATATGATTGACGTTTCTCCAAACACTGCGCACGTAAATAATATCCTTCCGGTTCTTGCGGAAGTGCCGTAATAAATTTGTTTAGCTGGTCAATTGCTTCGCCATATCTGCCGGCGCCCATATGAGAAAGGGCGGTTCTTTTAAGTCCGTCGGCAATGTTTGCTTTTTGCTGAGCAAAAAGGAGCGGTGCAATTAAAACTAAGATGATTAGATAAATTTTTCTTGAGAGCATATTCTTGTTTTATTTAAGTAACAATACGTGCAAAAATCAAGCCGTCGAAAAGTTGCGTTATTTGGCTTTCTGCCACCTTAATTTATGTAAATTTTGAGAAAGATGAAGGATTATGACTCATATTGAGGATGTTTGTAAGAAGTAATGAAAACGAAACTTAGTCCATGAGATAATTCTTTTTTAATACACCACACCCATTTAAAACGGTTCCTACCCACAAGTTTCCATCTAAATCCAAGGCAAGAGCTTGTACTCTAAATAATTGTAATTCTGAATTTCCTCTATTATAAAAAGCTAACCTTTTGGTGGTGGTATTAAAAATTCCCACTCCGTTTGTTGTAGCAAAAAAAACCATATTGGCCGAGCTAGATATTGTATGAGTCAAATTATTCATCAATTTCAGTTCGTTTAATAGAACCCAATTCTCTTGATCAAAGGAAAAAACCTGTCCATTGCCATTTGCATTTGTGGTTCCAGCCCAGATATAACCATCTTCGATAATGTGCATAGAGTAGATGTTCGTTGGACTACCTGTATAAGTGCTCCACGAGGAGCCATTAAAAACTGAAACCGAACTGTAAGAATAACCAATCCAGACATACCCGTCTTTATCTATTACAATACAGTTAATGTTATTAGTTTTTAAGCCGGAATTAGAAGCATTATAAATAACCCATTTACTTCCGACAAGTTTACACAATCCTACACCCCTTGCTACAGCCCAAATTTCCCCGTTTCTGCTACATGCAATCATATTGATGTTTTTGTTTGTCAGATTGTAGGAGTAGTTAGCGATAACCGAATTTTTTAATAGGTAAACTCCTGTAGGAGTAGATAACCAAACACCATCGCTACTATCAACGGCAATATGATTGATAGTATTGTCTTGCAAGATCGTATTTGATGTTGTATAGTAAGTCCATTTATCTCCACTTTTTTTGCATAGCCCTCTAATTGTTCCTATCCAAAGATTATTTCTATGATCAACGGCTAGCGAATTGATAGTGTTAGATAGTATAGGCGAATTTATAACATTAAAACTGACCCATTTTGTAGTGTCTTCTAAAACAGCATAAGCAGATTCGATACTATTACTATTTACATTCACAAAAACATTGCTTTCTCTATGAGAAGCGTATTTGTATTTAACATAATGCGAGCCGGGTTTTACGTCTTTAATAACAAAGGGGGTATTCTTGTTTATCGGTATATCATCTAAAAATATTTCTGCGCCTTCAGGAGTAGAAGTGCAATTTATTTTGCCAAATCCCCTTGAATTAGCTTCAAAGATGATATTTAAATAACTAATTCTATTTGCTGCTACATCTACAGTGGCTGTTGTATCCTCGTAGTAGTTGGTTTTAAGAGTTACCTTATTAATCCCAGGCTTGACCCAGATAAGTGTATCAGGAGTTTGCTGCCCAGTATTCATCCCATTTAAATAAATTGAAGCTTTGGAAGGATCACTAGAAATAAAAATTTTACAATTCTCAATTTCCGCCGGTTCATTATATCCAGTAAATACATCTCTTTCACAACTCACGAATAATAGAATGCATAAGGCAATGCCGCCAAAACGAATTGTAAAGTTGCTTCTCACAACATCTCCAAGTTTTTTAGAACTGGAAGTATATAAACGGTGTTATGTCGGCCGACTTAAATTGAGCAGCAACCCAGATAACAATAACCAGCAATATTGCTTGAGCAAACCACGGGAGCGAAACAATAAGCTTTCTAAAACCGTTTTCTACTTTTACCGGCATAAAATGCAAAATGTAACCGATTAACATCAATCCCAAAATAATGGGCAGCTTCTCTGCAAATTGTAAAAATACTTCTGCGTGGAAAAAGGTGAATATTTGAGAAAACATATCCTTAATTATCTGAATATCGTTAGTGCGGAAAATGATGAATGAAGCGGCAATCAAATGAAAGGTGATTACTGTTTGCACGAAACGTAAAATTTTTGAATCGCTGATTTTTAGAAACTTATAGAGTTTTTGTTTTGGTTTCTGTACAAGCAGACTGAAAGACATCATGAATCCATGAAGTGCACCCCAGATGATAAAATTCCATGCGCCGCCATGCCACAATCCGCAAACAACAAATGTTACAAAAAGAGCAATAACGTTAGCCCAAATTTTTAATGAGCGCATACTGAACTGCATCGGTTTGAAAAGATAATCGAGCAGCCATTTGCTGAGGGAAATATGCCAGCGCCGCCAAAAGTCGGCTATGCTGTTAGCTTTAAATGGCGAGTTAAAATTGTCCATTAGTTTAAAACCGAGAAAGAGGGCAACGCCAATGGCCATATCTGTGTAACCGGAGAAATCGCAATAGATTTGCAATGCGTAACCATAGATTGCCAAAAGATTTTCCACGCCGGTATAGCGAAGAGGAAAATCGAAAATACGGTCAACAAAATTCAAGCTGATGTAATCCGCTATAACAACTTTCTTGAATAAGCCGGCAATAATTAACAGCGTAGCTTTGCCTAAGTCTTCTTTAGATAGATAAAGTTCTTTTTGCACTTGCGGCAAGAAGTCTGAAGCGCGGTCAATCGGACCCATCAATAAATTAGGAAAGAAGAAAACGTAAACACAGAAATCGCGGAAGCTTGTTGTTGGCTCCATGTTTTCAAGGTAAACATCAAAAACATAATTGAGCGACTTAAATGTATAGAAAGAAATTCCAATAGGAAGAAAGATTGAAAGGGGCTCGAACTGAGCGTTATTCATTTCGGAAAAAATCTGGTAAATAAAGTTGGTGTATTTAAAGTAACCCAATATTCCAAGATTAAGAACTACTGCTATTATCAGATGCACCCGCTTCCAAGAAAGCTTTTCGGTTGAAGCCATAAACTTTGCAAAGAAAAAATTCACAATGGCAGAAACAACAAGTATTCCCGCGTAATATCCGGCTGATTTATAATAGAAGTAAAGTGAAAATACAATTAACAAACCAAGCCGCACCATTTTGTTTTTGCCGAACAGATTATAAAAGACCAGAAAGAACAAAAACAAAAAGAGGAACAAACTTGTGCTGAAAATCAAAGGATCGGTTGGATTGTATTTAAGTAAATCCCAAACGTATTGTAGGTTAATATTAAACATGAAAGTAACGTGTTTTCAAAGTGCAGAGTCATGCTGAGCTTGTCGAAGCATGACAAAATAAATAACTACACACCCCGACTAAGCCCGGTGCGAAATATTTACTTTATTAATTTTGAGTCCACCATTCTTTGCAAATCGCCAACACACTTTAGTTGGAGTAATTCGCGGCTTTTAAATTTCACTCCAAACTTCTCTTCAACAGCAACAATAATGTTGATGTGATTAAGAGAATCCCAGCCCGGAACTTGTGGCGCGATTGTATCATCTTGAAGATTGAAATCGTCAAGGTTGAGCTGTTTTAGAATTACTGCTTTTAATTCTGCTGATATCATTATTTACTCCAAACTTGCGGATCTGTTCCGCTGATTAATCTTTCTTTGTTTGCTTTACGGCTGGGTTTACCCGCAGAACTTTTAATTAGCCAACGGGATGGAACCAAGTACACTTTATGAATATTTATATCGATGCTCATTCCGGCGCGCAACATTGCCATACGAACATTTTTCTTTTCTTCTTCAGTTTCTGCTTTTGTTTCTGCTACAACTGCTACTTGTTCAGTTCCCATAGATTCATCGTCTTCGCCAAAAGCAATTACTCTTCCGGGAACAACACCTTCAACTTGGTTTACAACATTTTCAATATCTTCTGGATAAATATTCTTGCCGGCAACAATTATAATGTCTTTCTTTCTGCCGATGATGTAAAACTCATCATTGTATTTAAATCCGTAATCTCCGGTATAATACCAGCCATCAACAAAAACTTCTGCTGTTTTTTCGGGATAGTTTCTGTAACCATCAAACATGGAAATAGAATGAACGGCAACTTCGCCAACAAGACCATCTTCAATTTCTTTTCTATTCTCATCCACAATTATCATCTGGCATTCGTCAATCAACTTACCCGAAGAAACACAAATACGAACAACAGCATCACCTCCGGCAAATTTAAATTTTCCATTGGAGAGTTCGTTTCTATCTGCAGCTACTTCCGAAATTGGTTTTCCTTCTTCCGTTTGGCAGCATGCTAAAGTTGTTTCCGCCATTCCATACATGCCGGTTAAAGCAAGCGGATTGAAAGCATACTTTGCAAACCTATCAGCAAATTTCTGATGACTATCGTGACGGATTGGTTCGCTTGCATTAATTACTCTTCGAACACTTGAGAGGTCAATTCCGTCCAATTCTTCTTCGTCAACTTTTTCTGCATATATGTTGTAAGCAAAATTCGGAAGCCAGAGTACAGTCGCTTTTTCTTTTGAGATTGCTTCGAGCTGAATTACCGGCGCCAGCACCCATTGAAACGGATCAATCTGAATTGATGGAATTCCGAAAGCAAGCGGAAGATGATAAGCTCCAATTAATCCCATATCATGATACAATGGAAGCCAGCTAACAATTTTATCGTTTTCTGAAAAGCCGATAGCTTTTCCGTAATGCTTTACATGATTAAGAACTGCATTATGCGATAGTACTACCGGCTTTTGCAATCCGGTCGTTCCGCTTGAGTGTTGCAGTAAAAATGGTTCTGTTTCTTTTACATTACTTGCGATTGCTTCAATTTCTTCGTCTAGTTTTGAATCTAGCTCACTTTGAGTATCCCATTCAAGTGGGAAAAGGATTGCTTTGATTGTGCTTCCCGGTTTTTCAACCAAAGGGCGAATTAACGGTTCAAGTTCACGTTCGGTTAAAATATAATCTAATCCGGAACGTTGTGACATTCCTTCAATTCCTTGTCGGAATTTATCCGGATGCAAGCGAGGATTAGGATAAGCTAAGCAAGCCGGCAATGCCGCTGTACGGCTGATGCCCATATACAGCGGGTAGAAATTCGGATTGTGGCGCATTACGATTGCGCAAACGTCGCCCGGTTTTATTCCGGCAGATTTAATATGAACGGAAAATTTTTTAGCTGATTCAAGCAGCGTACTGTATGTCCATCGCAATGGTTCTTCTTCCGCAACCCAATGAATAATCGCATCACGGTCAGGATATTTTTTTGCGTTTAACGTCCAGCGCTTCCAAAGTGTATTTGCTTCTTCTATGTTGAAATTAAATTCACTCATTTTATTTGCTCATATTCATTTGGTTGAATAATGCATCTGTAAATAGCTGCGCTACTTTTTTTGCGCCTTGATCATTAAAGTGGATATAATCCTTAAATGCCAATGGAGGATTTGCGTTAACCCAAGTAGGCATAGAATTTTGTCCGCCCATTGCATCAAATAAACTCCAAATTGCAACATCTGTTGTCTTTGCTAGATTTTTCTGTGATTCAACAAGTCTGGTAATTGCCGGATCGGTAACAAACGAACTTCCTTTTTTCATGGATTTATCATGCACAGAAACAAGTACAATGCTAGCTTTCGGAAAAGCTGCTTTGAAGTTATTAATAACTTTTGTCATTTCTCTTTCGTACCAAGTGTAATCTGTTTTGTTGCCGGCTATGTTTAAACCGAATTCAAGAATGATCAACTTATAATCCATATACTTTGCAAATTCTTTAAGCATAGGAACGCTTATCTGCTGAAGATCAACGCCGCTGTTTCCCCGGAGAGGAAAATTATCTACGTAAACACCCGGAGCGTTTTCTAATGTTACACCAAAAAATGTTGCTTGGTCAGCAATTGGGAATTCCAGTTTAATCGATTTTGCTTTACCGGCTGGTTTTAAAATTAATTCTTGAAGTCCGGCGCCCGGTTTAAGAGCCATAACTTGTTTAGCTCCGCCGTCAAACGAATAATTTATAGTTGATGCTTTGGCGTTTGTATAATAAACTTTTACCACGCTGAAATCACGGAGATATCTTCTCATAGGAGTAGTTTCATACTGTACCCAAGCATTTCCTTTGGGAACAACAGCTTCAGCGCTAATTCCAAGGGGTAAGCCTTTTGGATTATTCGTGTAAGCAGCAGCAGTGGTCCAGTTGCCTTGAGAGAAGGAATGCTTTGTTGTTAATCTAAATGTAATGTCTTGAGAAACAATTCCAAGCCAACCAACGCCATTGCCTCCAAATTTATTTTGCATGGTTTCGCGCATATCGGCAGTAATCAAGTCTCCTTCAATTGCGGAATCTCCGAAGTGAGCAACACGAACACTTTTAGATTTTGCGAGCTTTACAGCATCGAAGAAATTGCTAAGCTGTTTTGTGTTTCCAGTTATTGGAGTAGCTTGTCCTTGCGCCGGCGCTGATTCAATGAACATTTCGGCAATTGCTTCTGCCGCTTTTGAGAATAGAGGAATGATATTAAGAGAAGCTTTGTTGTATAGTGGCGTAGCGGTTAATGAATTCATTGCCGGTTCTTCAAGAGGCATCTCTTTTATGTCCATTAGGACATCTACAGTTCTAACTGTGAAATTTAATTTCTCAATCAGATATTCTACCTTAACAAAAGAGAGTACAACAAGAAGTATTGCAGTTAAAGCAACAATGTAAAGCGGCTGTTTAATTTTGTTTTCCATTAAGACAATTCCTTTAGATATATTTTATTCGTTATAGCTTTTGTTTTTCCAGTACCACCAATTGAGTTTTGGTTTGCTTAATCTTTTTTCGCTAGCAAAGTACACGGCACATCTTAAAACATACAACATGCAGATATCATGTTGCGTTCCGGTAATACTATTTAGCTTGCTATAAAGTTTCGCCGGATTTTTGCCATTGAGATCTGCAACACTTTTAATTCCCAGCAGCCAAAGATCCAAAGAGCAAGCTTTCCCGATGCCCGGAATCGTTTGAAGTTCTTTGAGAACTTCCTTTTGGGTTTTCAACGATTCATTCACCTTTATTAAAGCTTATATTTTATCAACACTTTTTCAACTTCACGTACCCAAACTTTATAGGCATCGGCCTTAAAATGAATTCCATCCCATGTAACTTCATCTTTTAAGTAACCATTACGGGAAAGTTGGGAAATGACGTCTATATAATCAACACTATTCTTCTTTGCATAATCGGAAAGCATTTTGTTTAGTTTGTCTACTTCGCGATTTCTGCCGGCGTTTGTTTCCGGGGTTCCACCCCAATCTTTTGCGTAATTCTTCGCTGAATAAGTTGTCGATTGAATCACCGGAATAATATTCTTTGCTTTGAATTGCTCAATTATTCTCACGTAAATAGAAAAAATTTCTTCAACTGGAGTCCAATTGTAGATGTCGTTAACACCTCCCATAATAAAAACAATTTTCGGACGATAACGTAAAACAAAACTCGTCCTATTCAGATAACCTCTAACTATATCGCTAGTAATTCCCATTTCGGCAACATTTGATCTTCCAAGCAAATCACTCCACGAAGCGCCGTGAGTTAGTGAGTTACCGAACATTACAATATCAGCTTGGCGCGGTTTATAAATATTGTATAAAGCAATTTGCTGATCATACAAAGGATTCTTTTTGTAACGAAGAGTATCGATTGGCTGCGGCTTCTGCTGGGCAAAAATTGTAGTTATGCAGAAAACCGAGACGGCAATAATTTTTAGTGGATTATAACATGTAAACCAATTTTTCACGGCAATTCTTTCTGGGATTAATGTAAGCTAATTAAAACGTGTTCAGTTCAGCTTAATTATTCTGTTGACTGTTGCTTTCCGATTTCTTTTCGTGCTCAGCAATCTTAAAGCGCAAATTCTTTTCCATTGCGATAAGTTCGCTTATCTTGGAAGAGATCTCCTCTTTGTGAGTTTCAACTTTTGCTGTTTCACTTTTCAGTTCTTTCAATTGGTTACGAAGATCTGCTACTTGATTGATTGTGTCTTCAAGTTCCTTAGAGCGAATGCTTATCTCTTCGTTAATACTAAGTTTGTTTTCGGTTAATACAGAATACTCGTCGTTGGTCTGTGAGAGAAGCTGCTTTATTTCTTTTTGAAGTAAATCTCGTCTTGATTCATAAGAAAGACTTTCGTTCTTTAATTGCTGCAACATGAGTTTGTGTTTGTTAACTGACTCCCTTACTGCAAGAAGTTCTTCGTTCATTCTGCTTCGTTCTTCCCTAAGATTAGCCCCAAGTAGTTCGGCATTAGTGCGTTCTTTCTGCAAAACTTTTGTTAAGCCGCTGTATTCTGCAATTTGAGTTGATTTTTCAAGCAAAACTCTCTCTTTGCTAACTAATTCTTTTTCCTTTTCTAAAATTTCTTGACGAATCGAGTTGAGCTTTGCTTTATAATTGCTTGTCTCTTCGTTAAATCGAGAAAAAATTTGCGATAGATTTCCATCAATTCTTAATTGGCTTTCTTCAAGATCAAGTTTGCGTTTATCAAGTTCTTCAACTGTTTTCTGTTTTTGCTTTATCATTTCGGCAAGTGCAACCTCTTCACTCTTGAGCTTAAGCACTTTTTCTTGAATCTCACTCTTTACCGATTCGAATTCTTTTATTTCTTCTGCTAGAGAAGCCTTGCGTTCATTAAGTTCATTCGCATCGTTTTCAATTTTCTGGATATTCTCTTTTGCGAAGCTATATCTATTATCAAACTCATCATACTCTTTTTGTTTAAATCGAAGTTCATCAAGAAGCGAATCGCGCTTTTCGGAGAATTCGTTAAACATTTTTTCTTTTTCCGATAACTGACCAATTATTCCCGAAAGAGAATTCTCCAAATTTGATTTAATTTCTTCACTTAGACTTATCTTCTCTTCAAGCTGCTTAATTGTTTGGTTGCGTTTTACTTCCTCATTCTTAAGCTGGTTTAATCTTTCGGTTACTTCAACTTCTGTTTCTTTTATTTTCTTAACTGATTCTTCAATATCATCGCCATATTGCGAAATTATGTGCTGAATTCTAGACTCTTCAGTTTTGAGGATTTCAATTTTGGATTCGTATTCTTGCAATTCTCTTTCTTTAGAAGCCAGAGCCATTAGCATTTCTTCCGAAGCTTGCGAGTTGCTTTCAAGTGTAGAAACAGAAGATTCCAGCAGAGACTTTTTTTCTTCCAATTTTTGAATTTCATCATTCAGTTCATTTAGTCTTTCGGATTTAGAAGATTGATCCTCGCTGAATAATTGCAACTCATTTTTAGCTTGTTCTTTCTGAGTATTCACTTCGTCAAATTCTTTCCTTGCTTCGGTGATTCTTCTCTCAATTTCAGTTAAGCTTTGGTTTTTTTGCAAAATAGAGTGTAGAGTGTTCTTTAGCTCATCGTTTTCTTCGATTAGCTTCTCTATTTCTTCTTTTGTCTTGGATGAAAATAATCCCATCTAAAACAACTCCTTAAGTGGCTGGTTTAATTTAGGTTGAAGCAAAGATAATAAACTTTGTGCAATGTTTTACCTAATCTTCAGCGGGAATATGAGCAATTATTATTCTTTTTGAAATGATTTATTTCTAATCGTATTAAGCGAAATAATGTATCCGGCAACTCCAAAGGCAATGGATAAAAGCATGGCGATGGCAAACAGATTTCGTGTAGAAAAATATATGGATATAGCTATGGTAAAGAAGAGCATGAAAATTGAAATGTACTTTGCCCTAATTGGCATTCCACGCTTCTCTAAGAAATTACGGACATGATTTCCGACGAATTGATCGTTTAATAGTCTATGGTAAAACCGTTCCGAGCTTTTAGAAAAAGCGATTGCTGCCAGTATAAAAAAAACTGTGCTTGGCATTAAAGGAAGAATTGCCCCGATGATTCCAAGTCCGACACATATCCACCCGGCAATTAACAAAAACGGTTTGTAAAATTTCTTCATCAATCCTTTCAGCTATTCTTCAACTGAAATACGTTCCAAATACTCTCTGTACAAAGACTTTGGAATAGAATTAATGACGTGTGCGAATTGATCTTTATCTATAAAGCCCTTTGCGTATGCAATCTCTTCTATACAAGCAACTTTTAAACCTTGTCTGTCTTCAATAACGCCGAAAAACTGGGCGGCTTTTAGAAGTGCTTCCGGTGTTCCGGTATCAAGCCAAGCAACACCTCGTCCAACTTTTTGGACTTTTAGCTCGCTAAGTTCTAGGTACACTCTATTCACATCGGTAATTTCAAGCTCGCCGCGTGGAGATGGTTCTAGGTTTTTCGAAATTTCAACGACTTTATTATCATATACATATAAACCGGGAACTGCGTAATTGGATTTTGGCTGAGACGGTTTTTCTTCAATGCTTATAGCCTTGCCGGATTGATCGAACTCAACAATTCCATATCGTTCCGGATCGGTTACTTGATATGCAAAGATTGTTGCTCCATCATTATTGGTTTCAACCGCTTTATAAAAGAAATCAAGTTTGCCGTAAAAAATGTTATCGCCAAGAATAAGAGAAACAGAATCATCACCGATAAACTCTTCGCCAAGTATGAATGACTGCGCAATACCATTTGGCGCGGGCTGCACAACGTAATGAATATCAAGTCCAATATTGTGTCCGTCACCAAATAGCTTCTTGTATAACGGGATTGTCTCATCATTCGAGATTATCAAAATCTCCTTAATACCCGCTAGCATTAATATTGAAAGTGGATAGTAAATAAGCGGCTTATCATAGATGGTTACCAATTGTTTGCTGTAAACTTTCGTCATTGGATACATTCTGGTACCGGATCCCCCGGCTAGCACGATGCCTTTCATTCATTCACCTTAATTAATGCAGTTAAATATAAATTCTTTTGTATTTATTTCCTCGCATCCTTAAGAAAAATTGTAATTCCGTTCTTAAAAAGCAGTCAATGAATTAATAGGCTTAAACATTTAGTCCAAAACTTCGATAATAACCAAAAATCGAAATTGCAATGCAGTCCATTTCAAAAATCAATTCACTTTCAACTTTCGCTTGGGACAAAAAAACAGAAGAAAAAATTACACCCCCAGAGATAGTAAAGAGTGATTCGATAGAAATTTCCAATACAGCAAAGGCTTACGATAAGCTAGACAAGTTCTTAAATCTCGGTGATCCTGATAGATTAGATGTAAAAAACTTAAGCGAAGCAGAAAGAAAAGAATTTCTGAAAATGCTGACTGCTTTGATTAAAAAGGGAATTGTTGGATACGAAGTTCTGGATGTTAACGATAAACCGGAGAAACACTTCATAGAGAATCAAATTGGTGATGAGAGAACTAGGGGTGCTAAACTTTATAAGAAGAAAGACTTCTACATTTTTAGAAAGTGAGATTAACTAACCGTCCATTTTCCTTACGCACAGTTGAATTATAGGCATTGGTTAAATTTTCTCTCAGCAAATCTGTTTTGCTTTTAGGAAGCAACTTAGAAGAACTTACCACATTTTGATTTGTGACAATATAAAAGCCGGAACCGCTCTCTTCATCTTTTTCTTTTTCATCATATTCATCAACATCATCAATATTACGACTCACTGTTTTCGCATCACTTGTTTTTTTTACAAGCTCAGTTTCGTTAAATACTTTTGCTGTAGTTAATAGCTTAGCAACCGGAGTGTTTATATGGTAACGGACATCGGTTAACTGTAAAAATTTCCCATCATCTAATTTTTCTGAAACAAGAAGAGATTTGGCTTCATCTTGTTTTGTGGGAGAAAAAAGCCTCTCGGAAAAATCTCTCTTTGTGTCTTCCGGAACAGATACACGCTTTGCCCCTAATTGTGTATTGGTAATTTTAGAGAGACTATTTACTACTTCTAAAGACATCATTAATCCGAAAAAGTGCAAAACATTCCATTTCTATTATCGGTTTAGTTTGCAAAAAGTTTAATGTATTTCTCTAGACTTTCAGACTCGCCGTCTTGATATCGTTTTTGGTGTAGAGGTTTGCATTAATAATTCCTACATTCTAAATGAAAAATTTTTGAAAACTATTTTGTGGGGAAGAAATGAAACTCGGACTTAATAAGAACTGGGGGGTCAAATGAAAAAACAATCATATCTCGTTTTTATTTTTCTTCTAATTACATTAGCAACATTATCCGGACAAACAGCCGAGCAGATTAAAAAGTATAGAGAAGATAACTATGGCAATAAGTCGGAACGGAAAAGGGGAATACTTGACGGCAATTTTGTAAGGACTATTTTTATCAATGACGGACAAGTTGGGTATTGGGAAGATCGTCCTTCCGGTGAATGGCCGAAAGGCTCAAATCATTCTTCTATGGATGGTTCTTGCATTATGCTCGGCGCAGAATTTACCGCACCGGGTAATGCTCAAGTTATACATTCTGTAGAGGGTTCCTATCGAGAGTATGTCGATGTTAATCCTGTTACTGGAGACGAATGGGTGTTGGAACCAATTCCGGGTTATTCAAATCCTAGCTCTTTAACACCAGCTATTAACATGAAGCCGAGCACATGGCCTATAAGCTGGCCCAAAGCATTACTTGGAGCAGATGACTCTCTCAACGGCAAATGGTATGGTTTGAAAAATAACAGTCTGTCGATTGGAAGTTTAGAATCTTTCTTCGTGATGGATGATTCAAAAGATTTTGAATTTACTAAAGAGCCTTACTTGTTTCTGCCGGTCAAAAATGATCCAAACAGAGGTGGTTTGGGTTTGAGAATCGAAACAAGAGAAATGCAGTTTATCCAATCACCTGTAGAGGATGTAATCTTTAGTGTGCATGATATCTATAATATCTCCGATTTTGACTATCCAAAATTTGTCTTGGGAATTTATTTGGATTCAGGAATGGGTGGACTTGATGATCATACTGATGACAGCGCTGGATACATTAAAGAAGAAAACTTGGTTTACATTTTTGATCAAGATGGAATTTCTCAATATCAAAATTGGAATACCGGATTTTTGGGCATAGCTTTTCTTAAAACACCGTTAAATGATAGTGGAAAAGAAACCGGACTGAACAATGTTGTGATAGACAAGTTCTCCAACAAGGGGCCAAATTCAATATTTCTTAGTAGTGATGAATCCCTCTGGAATAAACTTTCGCAAAAGATATTTACCGGAACCCAACTAAAAGAGAATATTCAGCTTATAATGGGTACCGGCTTGTTTGAGTTTAAGAAAGGAACAAAAAAGCAATTTATAAGTGCGTTTGTCTGGGGAATGAATCTTGACGAGCTTCTTTTAAATAAGTACGCTTCGGAATTACTTTGCGATAATGACTTTTCTATCTCTGCATTTAATAAACTTTCGATAGGAATTTCCAACCTATCAGCGTTAAAAGAAATTAAAGGCGAAGTTGAATTAAACTATAACGCAACAAATTATATCAGCCAAAATCTAAAAACAGCTTTACTGGTATCCTCAGACGGAGTAACATTTGAATACTATAAAACGGATAATGAGTTTACCGGGAAGTTTAAAATTAACTCGAAAGATTTTCCGGATGGAATCCTTTACAAATTTAAGGTAGTATGTTTCAGCAAAACTGATTACGGCGAGTTTGTTACACCGAATTCCATAGTGATAAATAACGAAGAGAAAGTTCCCCCGCAGATTAGATTTATCTCTCCAAACGATTCACTATACACTTTCAAAGAAATGGTAAAAGTTCAATGGGAAAGTGGTGATGCGGATTCGGACCAGTTCCAGACTGAAATTTATTTTGGAAACAATTCGACAAAGTGGGAGCTGTTATATAAAACAACAGAGACCGGCATGCTCGAGTATAATTGGAATACAATCTCAATCGGCAACAGTGACTCATATGTACTTAAGGCGGTTTTAAGAAGTCAGACAGATTCAACAATCGTTCTTTCAAGATTGTTTAAAATTAATAATGCGCATAAACTACTGGACGCAAGAGGTTATTCCGAATCTATTAAAACACTAGGAACAGGCGATCTCTTTCTTTCCGTAATAAATCCCGCTCTGTTATCGAAAGATCGTTATTTGCTAAAATTTGTGAAGCTAGCGGATTCGACTACTAAGGGTTATACTGTTAAAAACATTACCAAAAATGAAGCATTAATTAAACCAACGGCTCTGCAAAAGAATACCGAGAGTGAATTGTTTGATGGGATCAGGTTAATTATAAATGATGAAGATAAAAAGGAGATCATTCCGGGATCAACAAAATGGATTTCCGGTAATTGCAACTACGATGTAACTGTTATGCTTGATAAAAGCTCTCCATCAAGAAACATCTTTCAACCGTACGATTATAAAATATCTTTTTATAACCAACCGGTGTACACGTCTCCTTTTACTAAAGTCGCACTTAGCTTAAAAGTATTGAATACTGTTACCAATCAGCCGGTTGATTGCGAGTTATTTGATAACGATAGGAACTACCAGTTTAATATTGGAGATGATATTGTTTTGGTAGAATATCCCAATAACGATTTGCAGTTTAGATTATCGTGGAGAATCCAATTTCGTTACCCGGTTAGCGGTGATGTAATTTCACCTAAGGAAGGGGATGTCCTTGCTTTTTCGTCGTACAAACCATTTCAAGTTGGTGATGAGATTATTTTTTCTACAGCCAATATAGATGTTGGAGTTGATGATGATAAAAATGTATTGCCGGTTAGGTTTAAGTTAAATCAAAACTTTCCGAACCCTTTCAATCCTCAAACAATAATTAAGTATGAAGTTTCTACTCTATCAAAAGTAGAAATAAAGATTTTTGATGTTCTGGGAAGAGAAATAAAAACTTTGGTAAATGAAACCAAATTACCCGGGAAATATGAAGCGGCTTTTAACGCGAGCGGTTTACCAAGCGGAGTTTACTTCTACAGAATTCAAACGCCATCATTTTCTGAAACAAAGAAGATGATTTACCTCAAGTAGGTTCCATCAAATAGAGAAATCAAAAAAGGAAAGTGTTAGTCCGCTATTTTTGTAGCGGACTAATTAATTCATTGTTTTGTAAACTCTAAAGTAGCCGGTAGGGTAGTTCCAAGTGCGTTAACTGTTGTTTTTATTGTGCATTTGTTTTCGCTTAGAGTAAAATCTAAACTTTGACTCGTTCCATCGGAATATTTCAATTCCATTTTTGTCCCGTTTATTTTCCATGTTCCGGTTTGAACGGTGGTTCCGCTTGTTGTAACTGTTGTCATTTGATAGCTTCCATCCGAGCCGGCAACAATTGTCATTTGTGTTTCCGCTTGCTCAGGAGTTAACTCGATATTTGAACCGCTGTAAGTAACAGTTACTTTAGTCATCTTCCAAGTTCCGGCAAACTGACTCGGATTGTCCGTGCTTTCAGTTGGGTTATCATCCTTTTTACATCCTACGGCTATAACAATCACAACTAAAAAAAGCGCAGCAAGTCTTGATAGTTTCAATAAATTCATGGTTCAATCCCTTCGATGATTATTTAGTTGAATGGTTTTATTATCACGTATAAATCTAATTAGTATTTGTACGTAGTTCAACTTGTTGTTGGAATCTTTTTTGTTCCTATCATTTTGCCTATTTTAGCATCAAAATTGAAATGAACTGAGTGAAAGCCTTACTCCATAACAAGTAAATTTCCAATCACCCTAAAATTATCCCGATTTGAAAATGAATACACAAGATGACGATGCTGTAAAAAATAAAAATCCATGGGGCTGGATTCCATCACTTTATTTTGCGGAAGGATTGCCTTTTGCTATAGTAATGTTTCTCTCTGTAATAATGTTGAAGAGAATGGGAATTTCTAACGCCGATATTACACTTTATACCGGCTGGCTGTATCTGCCATGGGTAATAAAACCCTTTTGGGCGCCGTTAGTTGATGTTGTTGGTACAAAGCGAAATTGGATCTTGATGCTGCAACTTGTTATTGGCGTTGCTCTAGCCGGAGTTGGGTTAACAATTCCTATTCCGGATTTTTTTCAATTCTCTCTAATCTTTTTATGGATTCTCGCTTTTGCCTCTGCAACACATGATGTAGCAGTTGATGGTTTTTATCTGCTCGGATTAAAAGAAAGCAAGCAATCTTTTTTTATCGGATTCCGTTCTTCATTTTATAAAATAGCTTTGATAGTCGGACAATTAGTAATTGTATTATTTGCTGGGCAGATGGAAAGTTTGCTTTCGCTTTCTCCCGCGGAATTTACAGTAGTGGCAAATCCAAATAAATTTTTTGAAGAAACAATAAAAGTTGATTCTGTAAAAGCTAAAGAACTTTCGGGAATGCTGCGCCTTGTTGCAAATCCTTCTTATGTCGAAATCAGTACGCGTCCCAAAACACGCGAGCAGATTGGCTTTTATAAACATTTCGCAAAAAGTTTTAACATTATGAATGGTTTTTCCCAAGAGCAGCTTGAGTTGCCGGACACTTCCAACATGCAAGATTTGGCTGGAAATATTGGTATAGTAAAGTTTGTGCTTTCAAAAAAACCAAGTGAGGGAAGCGAGTATTTTATTAATGTAGATTTTCTTGAAGGACAAGGTGGAATAAAAGTAATCGAAGGTAAAGACCTTCGCTTCACGGATAAGAATTGGAATAGGCCGGCATTCACAGTTTTACAACTCGATTCAAACGTAGCCAAGAAAACCGTTGCTGTATTTAAAGCTCAGTCGCAACAAATTCCGTTAGCTTGGACAATAACTTTCATTGCACTCGCCGGTATCTTTGTTCTCATTTTCTTTTATCATAGAATTGTATTGCCAGAGCCGGATGATGACAAACCAGCTGGAAATAGGAGAATCTCATCAACCGGGAAAGAATTTTTCCGGAGCTATGCACGATTTTTTGAAAAGAAAAAAATTATAATCATCATTTTATTTCTGCTCTTCTATAATTTTGGGCAAGCTCAGCTTGCAAAAATTTCAACAGTTTTTCTAATGGATTCAAAAGAGCTGGGCGGATTGGGATTATCAACAACAGAAGTTGGTTTGATAAACGGACTAGTCGGAACTGTTGCGCTGTTGCTTGGAGGAATACTCGGCGGTTTACTTATTGCAAAAAAAGGTTTGAAGCATTGGACATGGATAATGCTTATCGCGTTAACTGTTCCCGATTTAACATATATACTCTTAGCTTGGCTTCAACCAGAACAAACTTGGATTGTATATGCGTGTGTTGCAATTGAATCGTTTGGCTATGGATTTGGGTTAACATTTTATCTGATGTATATGATTTACATTTCTACCGGAGAATACAGAACGTCACATTATGCAATTGCAGCTGGTTTTATGGCACTTGGAATGATGCTGCCCGGAATGATTAGCGGTCTAATTCAAGAAGCAGTTGGATATAAAATCTTTTTTATTTGGGTGATGGTTGCTTCTATACCCGCATTTGTTCTCGTTAAATACATTCCGCTCGAGTATCAGTTCGGCAAAAAGAAACTCACCGAAAATTAATTTATACGGACGTGCGTTTTGCGTAACTAACGCATGCGCATATCCGTCTTATTTCTAAACGATTCGGAGGAATATGAATTCCGAACATGTAATTGAAGTTCGCGGACTCACCAAAAAATTTAAGAGTCTCACAGCTGTAAACAATCTGGATCTTAATGTTTACCGTGGAGATGTGTTTGGATTTCTTGGACCAAATGGAGCCGGTAAGAGTACAACCATTAGAATGCTGCTCTCGCTAATCAAACCAAATGAAGGTTCGATAAAAATATTTGGGATGCCGCTCGAGAAGAATAGAAGTGAGATCCTTCGCAAGGTTGGTGCAATTGTAGAGAAGCCCGATTTCTATATGTATCTCTCTGCTTATAAAAATCTAGAAATTCTTGGCAAGCTTTCCGGTGCAGATGCATCTAAAAAGAAAATTATGGAAATGCTTGAACTGGTTGGACTGGAAAAGAGATACAAGAGTAAGGTTAAAACTTTTTCGCATGGAATGAAGCAGAGGCTTGGAATCGCGCAAGCATTGCTTCACGATCCGGAACTTATAATTCTTGATGAACCAACAACCGGATTGGATCCGCAAGGCATGAAAGAGATTCGAGATTTGATTCTCTATCTAAGCAAGACGAAGAATAAAACAATTTTTCTAAGCTCTCATATTCTTAGAGAAGTAGAAATTATTGCAACCCGCATGATTATTCTTAGTAAAGGAACAACACAAGTTGAAGGAACTGTTGATGAACTACTAAACGTTGATAAAATGTCTGTCTCACTTGAAGTAGATAGAATTGAAGATGCTGTTGCGGAAATCAAAAATTCGAAATGGGCGGAAGTTTATAAAACCAGTGTTAAAAATGAGATGCAATTTGATATGTTGAAAAGTGACGTAGCTGAATTGAACCGATACTTAAACGACAAAGGGTTTATGGTTGGTTCGGTAGTTCCGGTTCGTTCTCTCGAAGACTTCTTCCTAAAAATTACAGAAGGAGGTCAGAAATGATGACTCTTGTTTTAATTGAACTCCAAAAAATATTTAGGAAGTGGAGAACTTATATTGGATTTATCGCTTTGTTCGGAATGACTTTGATTGTTCAGCTTGCGTTATATTTTACGCAAGAACATTTTGTTCAATCAACAACACGAAGCCTTAGCGATCAATTTACGCTACAAGGAAATTTCTTTAATGGTTATGTAGTTGCATATCTAATTCTCAACGCAATGTTCGTTCATATTCCTTTTTTAATTGTGCTTGTCGGCGGCGATCTTTTTGCCGGCGAAGCAACCGCTGGTACATATAGAATGATTCTAACGCGACCGGTTTCAAGATTGTCGTTGGTTACTTCAAAATATTTAGCCGGGTTTGCTTACACTTTTCTGTTTGTTCTTTTTTTGCTGGCAATTAGTCTTGGCGGTAGTTTGATTTTCTTTGGCTCCGGCGAACTAATTGTATTCAAAGAAAAAATAATTATCTATAGTCCGGGTGATGTAATGTGGAGAATGGCTTCTGCCTATGCGTATGCATCATTAAGCATGATGACAGTAATGGCCTTTTCAATATTTTTCTCTTCATTAGTAAGCAATGCAATTGGTCCAATTGTAACAACAATGGCTGTTATAATTGTGTTCTTAATCTTATCCGCCATTCCGGTGGATTTTCTACAGAATCTGCGTCCATACTTTTTTACAAGTCATTTAACACAATGGGATGGATTTTTTGCTGATCCGGTTGATTATAAAGAGCTGGCAAATTCAGCTCTTGTTTTAGTTGGACATATAGTTGTTCTTTATGCGCTCACGGCGTTTTTATTCATAAGAAAAGATATTCTGAGTTAAGCGGAGGAGTTGAAATGAAAAAATTTTTGATTGTCTTTGTCTTGTGTGCTGTTTCTTTAAGTGCTCAAACAAAAGACCCGAATAAATTATTGGATGCATTAAAGACTCGTTTTGCAAAGGTAACCGATTACCAAGCGGATGTAGAAGTTAAGCTTGATATGGAGTTTATTAAAGTTCCGCCTAGCAAAGCTAAAGTTTATTTTAAACAGCCGGATAAATTTAAGATCGATTCCGAAGGCTTTGCTATGCTTCCTAAGCAAGGTACAAACTTTTCACCGATGCAATTGCTCAAAGGTGATTACACCGCTGTCTATGTTCGATCAGATAAAGTTGATGGAAAATCTCTTGACGTTGTTAAACTTGTTCCGAATACAGATAGTTCTGATTTTATTATCTCAACTCTATGGATTGATGCCTCTCATTCGATAATTAGAAAAGTTGAGACAACAACAAAGAGAAGTGGAACGGTTAAAACAGAATTTACATATTCTCCTACATCAATCCCCTTACCAACTGTGTTGAAAATTTCATTCAATTTGGGTGAAGCAAACATTCCGGATGCTCCGGCTATGGCCGAAAAGAAAGATAACGGAAGAATGGGAAGATCGGCGAAAATTAAGGGTTCGGTTATAATGACTTACGCAAACTATAAGATTAATAAAGGAATCTCAGATAAGATTTTTGAAGAGAAGAAAAAATAAAATGGGCGAGATGTTTCTTCATCTCGCCTCAAAATTTTTATTTGTTTGAACCAACTATACTCACGGTAACCTCAATATCCTCAGAAACTTTATTCCCAATAACTGCATTATCAATATCGTAATCGGAGAGTTTGATTTTGAACTTTGTTCTTAATCCCAATAAATCGCCCGGTGCACGCTTTTGAGTTTGTTCACTCTCATCTAAATAAACTACTTCTGCATCTGTAGTAATTTCTTTAGTAACACCATGAAGAGAGAAGTTACCTTTTGCCTTGAACTCAATTTTGTTGTCTGCAGTATTTTTTGCAGCATCTACTGACTTTAATTCAAAAGTTATTTCGGGGTACTTTTTCTCGTCAAGCCAGTTAGCGCTTTTCATGTGAGAGTTTCTGAGTTCAATTCCAGTATTCATGGAAGCAACTTTAACAGTAATTTTTCCTTTAGCGGTTTTTGCAAAATTGGCTATATCAAAAGAAAGACTGCCCGAAATTGCATTCACAGTTCCATTTATATTTTCGAGCGGTGTTGTGCTAAAAAATGTAATCTGATTTCTACCGGCTTTATCTTCAAAATTGAAAGTTTGATTTCCCTTTGCCTTGACTTTAAATGCTTGTGCGCTTAGGGTAATTGAAGTAAGTAGTATAAGAGTAACAAATACTTTGAATCTGTTCATGTCAATTCCTTTCGGATTTAGGTTTATTTCTAAAGATGAAAAATGTTATGGCTCCAGCTACAACGGCAACTCCGCTAATTACGGCGCTTAGGTCAAGTCCCCAAACGAATTTATCTACCCACTTTTTTTCAGTCCAGCCAAAGAGTTCATCTTTTTGCTCAACAAGGACTTGTGTCTTAGTAAAGAATTCTGCTCCGTAAGCAAGCCAGATAATTAATGATGTGGCAACTATTGTAAGAGTAGAAATCAAAACTATTTTTTGTTTCTTGTTCATAACCAGTCTTTGCTATTAAAGTTGAATTAATGTTATAACAGCGAATCACTATCTAAAGGTTCCTTAGTTTAATTAAACCGACGAGTTTGAGTAAATTGATTCTCATAAGCGAATCACGTAATTTTTCAACCGTTCAAACGATAGTTAATAATTTTTCATCTATACAAGCGGATCAATCATGAAAATCCACGAATATCAAGCAAAAGAAGTGTTAAAGAAATATGGCGTTCCAGTTCAAGATGGAATTGCGATAAAAGAATTGTCGCAATTCGATTCTGCCATCAGCGAACTGCAAGCACGCGGAATCAATCAATTCGTAGTAAAATCGCAGATTCATGCCGGCGGCAGAGGAAAAGGCAAACTCTTTAATCCATCAAACCGGGAAGAGTTAATTCTTGAAGGGGGCGTTAAATTTACTACAGATATCGACAAAGCCAGAGATTACGCAGCTAAAATGCTTGGCAATTTATTGGTTACTCATCAAACCGGTGAAGAGGGTAAACTTGTTCAAACACTATTCATTACAGAAGGATTAGATTATAAGAAAGAACTCTATTTGGGAATTCTTCTTGATCGCGGTGTTTCTAAGAATGTAATAATGGCTTCAACTGAAGGCGGAGTTGAGATTGAAAAAGTTGCCGAAGAAACTCCGGAGAAAATTATCAAAGAATGGATTGAACCTTCTACCGGAATTCAAGCATTCCAAGCTAGGAAAATTGCGTTTGGTTTAGGACTTGAAGGCGCTGCCTTTAAGAGTTTCACAAATTTTATTATGAAACTTTACAAAGCTTATGAAGAAACCGACGCATCTATGCTTGAAATAAATCCGCTGATTATTACAAATGATGATAAGATAGTTGCATTAGATGCAAAAATGAATTTTGATGACAATGCACTTTACCGTCATCCGGAAATTGTTGCTTACAGAGATTTGAATGAAGAAGCTCCGCTTGAGATTGAAGCTTCAAAATTCAATTTGAATTACATAAAGCTTGACGGCAATGTTGGCTGTATGGTTAACGGTGCCGGACTTGCAATGGCTACCATGGATATTATTAAACTTGCCGGCGGAGAACCAGCTAACTTTTTAGATGTTGGAGGCGGAGCTAATAAAGAAACTGTTGCTAACGGATTTAAAATCATTCTTTCCGATCCGAATGTAAAAGCATTACTCATTAATATTTTTGGCGGAATAGTTCGCTGCGACCGTGTTGCACAGGGTGTAATAGATGCGGTGAATGAAGTAGCAGTCACTGTTCCAATTGTCGTTCGATTGGAAGGCACTAATGCTATCGAGGCTAAAGAAATGCTGGAAAATTCGGGACTGAATTTTTCTGTTGCAACAACACTACAAGATGCTGCTCACAAAGTTACTTCAGTATTAGCTACAGTATAAAATTTGCCCCGGTGTAATAAGCCGGGGCACTTCTTGAAACTTTATTCAACTTCTTTATGTTACATTATAAAATTAAAAATGCAAAATGATTGAAATAAAAATTACAACTAATAGTGCTTTGCAATTACTTCTTGAAAGAATGAAGTTTGAGCTAAGATTAAGACAAAAGTCGGGATTGTTACAACCCGGTTTTCGTTTGGAGGATTTGCCCTATAAAGAAGCGTTTAGAATTGTTGAAGCTTCAGTCTTCGATACAATATTTTTGCTTCCGGTTGAAATTATTACATCACAATCCAATCTAGTTTCAATAATTACCTCAACTGTAAAAGCATTATCGCATGTACTTAACCAAGAAGAATTTATGCTGTTTACCGAAATGCAATCCTTAAAATTGATAGATCCAATCAGAAACTTTTTTCTAGCCGGTATTAAAACCAATAATTTTAGAATGAATTAGAATTCATTAATAATATTGTGCGAATAGGGGTTAATTTCGTATCTTTAACAAGACAAAAACATTCCATACTCTTACAATACTGGACTAATAGAAATGAACAGTTTAAATGGGGACAGCGACCTTGTTAGAAAGGCAGTTCAAAAATTCGAAAGTATCCACGGTTCATTAGAGCATATTTCGGTAACCATTTCTCCCGCAAGTCTTATTCTGCTGGGTGATCATACACATTACAACGAAGGAATTCTCCTTTCGGTTTGTGTCAACAGAGTTTGGGTTGTGCTTCTTAGAAAAAGAAAAGACCGCGTAGTCAACTTTGCCTCAGCATCAACTGATAAATACCTAAGTGCAAGTTTAGACACCTTAAAAAATTTTGAAGGTAGCGAGTTTAATTTGCTTAGAAAACTTACTAACTTACTTTGTGAAGAAGAAATTATTAAAACCGGTTTTGATTGCGTTATGTCAACCAATGTGCCGGATTGCCTGGGCTTAGGTTCTCTTGCCGGTTTACAAGTAGCTTTCGTTAACAATATTAAAAAAGTTTTTTCTGTAACTGTAGAAGATGAATTTCTTCTTGATTTGATAAACAAAAACGAGATATCAATCGTTGGGAAAATTTCAAATAAGGCACATCATCAGACTGCTCAGCACGGCAAGAGCGAAAAAGTTATGCACCACGATTTAAGGACAAAATTTAGTCAGCATGTAAACTTTTTTGATAGAGATCTAAATCTTGTTATATGTGATACCGAAGAAGAATTGATAAAACCGGAAGATAGATGTAATGAGCGTGTTGAGGAATGCGAGATTGGAGTAAAAGGATTGCGGTTGTATATCTGGGGAATAAAAAATCTGCGGGATGTTGAATCGGACTTTCTAGTTAGACATTACCATATGTTGCCGAAAAGAATTTTTAATCGTGTGCTCTATAATGTTAACGAAAGGAAAAGAGCAGAAAGCGCTGTAAAATTTTTACGAAAAGGTATGCTGGAGGACTTTGGAGTTTTAATTACAGAATCGCATTGGGGACTATCCAAGGATTACGAAATTAGCTGCGACAATTCGGATTTTATTGTTACCGAAGCGGTGAAACTTCCGGGAGTAGTAAGTTCAAAGATGATTAGCTGTTCTCCTATCAAAAGTGTCTTTAATATTGTTGAAGATTCTTTAACAAAAAACTTTGTTGAGAATATTGGGAGTTTGTACAAGGAACAGTATGGCAAAGAACTTAAATTCCACATATTAAATATTACCAATGGCGTTAAGAAAATTTCCCTTAAAGAAGTGATGTCTTTGTCCAATTAATCCCGCATAGATATTTCCTTCCTTAAATCCAACTTGATTTTAACTAATGTTAAGTATACATTTTCCCATAAAATTAACCGGGAGTTTTGATGAGTTTTTCCGAAGATTTTCTGCAAAATGACGGAGAATCGGTATACGATGAGAAAGAGCTAAAAGAAAAAATAAAGATTTGTAAAGAACATATAGAAAACGGAACAACAATTTCTTCTTTAGAGTTTTTAGAAGAAACTATAGAAATGTGTGTCGATTACGACTATATTGAAGATGGATTAGTTCTTGTTAATGAGTTATTAAATATTGCTCCATATAATTCCGAAGCTTGGCATTTCAAAGGTATTCTGCTAAACAATTCTTTTGTATTTGAAGAAGCATATCAGTGTTTCGAGAAAGCTCTTTCGTTAAATCCGAACGACGTTGAAACGTACATTAATAAATCTATAGCCGAAGATAATCTGGGAATGTTTGAAGAAGCGCTGCAATCTTTGCAAACTGCTTTTAATATTGAGCCATCAAACGAAGAAATTCTTTTTAGTTTAGGTGTGCTGTATGAAAAGAAAGAAATGTTCGACGAAGCAATTTCCTACTTTTTGAAGGCGTTAGAGATAGATCCCGAATACATGGAAGCTTTATACGAAATCGGCTTTTGTTATGAGAATTCCGATAGACTAAATGAAGCATTAGATACTTACGATAAATATTTGGAGTTAGACCCAAACAGTTTTACTGCTTGGTACAACAAGGGGATTGTTCTAGTACGTGCTGAGAAATATCAGCAATCAATTAATTGCTTTGAACTTTCAATCGCATTACGAGATGATTTCTCAAGCGCATGGTTTAATCTTGGTTATGCATTTTCTCAAGTTGGGAAAAATGATGAAGCCTTGACCGCTTATAAAAAAGCATATGAACTTGATGCTACTGATGAAACCGTGTTATACAACATGGGGCAGATATATGAAGAATCTCATAATTACAATCAAGCTATCCGCTGTTATAACGAAGCAATTAAGTTAGATCCCGGTTATTATGAAGCATTTTTAGCCCGCGGTTTTTGTTATGATATGATTGGCAAATATCAGCTTGCTCTAAAAGATTTTAATATGTCTATAACTTTAACAACCGATCCAGAAGACGCATGGATTGCAAAAGCTGAACTGGAATATTCAATTGGTCAGTTACACGCTTCAATAGAAAGTTATAAAAAAACAATTGAAGTGAATGAAAATAATTACGAAATCTGGCTTAAACTTGCAGAGACTTATGTCGAAGTTGGACAATGGCTCGAAGCAAAAACGGCTTACGATAGATGCATTATGCTGAAATCCGACGATGCAAATCCTTATTATGGTAAAGCGAAGATAAATTTTTTATTGAGCCATACTCAAGAAGCAATAGAATGTTTAAAGAAAGCATTTACGCTAGATCCGAATACACGGAATAAATTTACACACGAATATCCGGAGGTTAAAACATCGAAGCTGTTCGTGAAACTTATTGAAGAGAATAATTCTTAATTGATGATGCAAGTTCAGAATAAATTTAATCAGAATACGAAGATCATCGGGGTAATCGGGCATCCTATTAAGCACTCGTTTTCTCCTTTGATGCACAATATTTCTTTCGAGCTATCCGGACTAAATTATCTATATCTGCCTTTCGATGTTCCTCCATCGGCATTAAAGGATGCAATGAAGGGAATGAATGCTCTTGGAATAAAAGGCTTTAATGTTACTGTTCCACTAAAAGAAAAAGTATTGCCATTGTTGAAAGATGTTTCCGAAGAAGCTAGCATCATTGGTGCAGTTAATACAATTGTAAATGATGAAGGAACTTTGCGTGGTTACAATACGGATGTTTTCGGAATCATTGAATCGTTAATGCCGCACAAAGACGAACTCGCCGGAGCTAAAGTTTCTGTGATTGGTGCCGGTGGTGCTGCAAGAAGTGTTATCTATGCTCTAATACGTACTTTTAAAGTTGGCCATATTACAATTATCAATAGAACCGAACAGATTGCTGAATCGCTTAAAGAATATTTTACTGCCAAAATGCTTTATACAGAAATGAAGTCTTTGCCATTAGCTCCACCGGATTTGGTTGAAACATTTCGCGATTCGAAGTTGATTATCAATACAACTTCAATGGGAATGTATCCTAACGTTGACGATTCTGCTACCGAAATCAAAGAATCGTTTATGAAAGGACAAATAGTTTTTGATGTGGTATATAATCCGGTAAAAACAAAATTGCTAAGACTTGCTGAATCTCAAGGCGCAACAATAATTACTGGTCTAAAGATGTTTGTAGAGCAAGGCGCAAAATCTTACGAACTATGGACCGGCGAAAAAATGCCAATTGATAAAGTATATAAAGCAATTGAATCTTATCTGTTCAGCTAAAAATTTAAAAATCCTTTTTGCAGCAGCCACTGTTTGCACATTTCAGTCCACTCGCTTTCTGTCCCTTTTTCTTTTCCCATTCCATAGCCGTGTCCCCCCTTTTCAAATATATGTAGTTCTGACGGGACATTATTTTTCTTTAAGGCAAGAAAATAGTTTACGCTGTTTTGCACCGGAACTGTTTTATCATCTTGAGAATGAACAAGAAATGTTGGGGGAGTAGAAGGGCTCACTTGTTTCTCTGTAGAAAAATGATCGACAAGATTTTGAGACGGATTTGGTCCCAAAAGATTTTGTCTGGAACCAGAATGTGTAATTTCCGAATTCATTGAAATTACCGGATAAATTAAAATTGAAAAATTCGGACGCGCACAGGTTGAATCCGAATTGTAAACCTTATTTGCAAATAGCGTAGAAGCCGTTGCGGCTAAATGTCCTCCGGCAGAAAAACCAATTACTCCAATTTTTAGTGGGTTTAAATTCCATTGTGAGGAATTTCTTCTTACGTAACGAATTGCTTCTTGTACATCTTGCAGCGGACCGACACTTTTATTTTCCATAATTGTATCATTCGGCAACCGATACTTGAGAATAAAAGCTGCGACACCAAGACCATTAAACCACTTGGCTATTTGAATTCCCTCGTGATCAAATGCAAGGCGTGCGTATCCACCGCCGGGACAAATAACGATCGCGCTTCCGTTTGCTTTTTCTTTTGCCGGCAAATAAACACTCAAAGTTGGGTTAGTAACTTTTTGAACTCTGACGGCTCCATTTTCGACAACCAAATTTTCTTCAACATACTTTTCGTTTGCCATAGAGCCGGGGATATGCTCATTCCATAGATTTACAATTTTATTTTGAGCGAATGCGTTCGTTAAATAAAACCCAACGAAAAGAAGAATAATCAATTTTAAATGTTTCATAATTTCCATAAGATGTTTTATGAGATTTGGGCTAATGCGTTCTTAATTCTTTCTGCTCCTTCAACCAATTTTTCCATTGAGGTTGAATATGAAATCCGTATATATCCTTCTGAGCCGAAAGCGTTTCCGGGTACGGTTGCAACTTTTGCTTTATAGAGTAAATACATTGACATATCAAACGAGTTGTTGATTTTCAAAACATCAGCGGATTTATTGAAGAATGAAGAAATATTTGGAAAGAGATAAAATGCTCCTTCCGGTTTATAGCAAGTTACACCATCTATTGAGGTAAGCTCTTTATGGAGAAAATTTCTGCGCCTCTCAAATTCTTGCCGCGCAGTTTCAACTGAATCTTGTTGGCCGATAAGTGCTTCAAGAGCTGCTGCTTGAGAAATTGATGAAGCGTTTCCTGTGCTATGGCTTTGATATTTACTCATCGCGTTTATAATCTCTTGTGGTCCCGCCGCATAACCTAAACGCCAGCCGGTCATAGAATAAGCTTTTGAGTGACCGTTAATTGTTACGGTTTTACTTTTCAAATTCTCGTTTATAGCCGCAATACTAAAGAACTTAAAGTTATCATAAATCACTTTTTCATAAATCTCATCGGAAAGAATATAAATCCTAGCACCATCAATCACTTCAACAAGCTTTTCAAGCTCTTCTTTGGTGTAGGCAGTACCGGTTGGATTGCATGGATTACAAAGAATCAGCAGCTTTGTTTTTTCAGTAATTGCTTCCTTAAGTTGATTTGGGGTAATCTTGAATCCGGATTCTTCCGTGGTAGAGATTACAACTGTCTTCCCATGTGCAAGCGAAACCATTTGGGGATATGAAACATAATATGGAGACGAAATGATTACTTCATCATCCACACAAACCAACGCTTGAATTGCGTTATAAATACTCTGCTTTGCGCCGGCAGAAACAATAATCTCGTTAGCAGAATAAATAAGTCCGTTATCGTTCTTTAGCTTAGCGGCAATTGCTTCACGAAGTTCAATGATGCCGACATTGTTGGTGTATTTGGTGAAATTATTATTGATGGCTTTAATAGCGGCGTTTTTTATGTTCTGCGGTGTAGGGAAGTCGGGTTCGCCAACAGTTAAATCAATTACATCCTCACCACGCATCTGCATTTCTTTTGCTTCTGCGGCTACCTTCATAGTTGGCGATAAGCCAATCTTACTAACACGTTTTGAAATCGGCAAGTGTGCTCTCCTAACTTTTCAATTTTTACAAATCTTGTGCGAATATAGCATAAGCAGTTTACAATTGAAACTGAACTCATATTTCTTGCAGTAAAGATTAAATAAGGGAATATCTCCGTTGAAAAGTTATTACTATGACAAAATTTGAGTTTTTTGAACATTATTCAAGCGCTCATCGCGATTAAACGGAATAAAAATTCTAAAGTTTTGATTAAAAAGGCAGATAATAATGTGGTATAAATAGGTAAATGATGGCAGCTAAAACACTAAATGGCGAAGATTTAATTGTAGGAATGGAGCTGGCTGAACCGGTTTTAAATCATTATGGACAAACGCTTCTTGTTGCTGGTTCAGTTTTAATGGAAAACCATATTAAGCTTTTTAAGACTTGGGGAATTCGTTCGGTTATTATTAAGACGGAAGAAACAGTTGTTCCGGCTGATTTAACAAAAACTTTGGATTTCGAAACTATGACAATCCTTAAGAGAAGAATGAACTGGACGCCAATGAATGATCATGAAGCGGACTTATTCAATCTGGCCATACAAATAATTTCGAAACCAAAACAATAGCCGGAAGATTATGGATTTTAGCGAAAGAATAAAAAGTTCGATTAATAACTTACCAACATTGCCTACAATTTACTCTCAGATTTCGGAAGCAATGGAAGATCCTTTGGCAACTAACGATAAAATTGCAAAGATCATTTCTTCGGATCAATCCTCTGCGTTCAAGGTTTTGAAAGTTGCCAACTCACCCTTGTACGGATTGCATGGAAAAATAGATTCAATTTCGCAAGCTCTTATGTATTTGGGGCACAATGAAGTTAAAAATATTGTGTTTGCCCTTTCAATAATGAAAATTTTTTCAAAGGAAAAAAATGTTCGTGGATTGCGTCCGGTTGATCTCTGGGCCCACTCTATTGGGGTTGGAGTTGTTACGAGGAACTTAGGAATTGCAATCGGTGAAAAAAATATTGAAAATTATTTTTTGGCTGGAATATTCCACGATATAGGTAAAATTATCTTTCTCGAATTTGCTGTTAAAGAATATCAAAGAGTAGTTGATTTAGTAATTGAAAAAAATTGCCCGATTAGAGATGCCGAAAAAGAAGTGTTTGGGATTGATCATGCGGCAGCCGGACAAATTTTAGCTGAGAAATGGAGACTTCCGCAAACTATCCAGAATACTATATATAACCATCACGCCGAACAAAAAACTAAGAGTATTGATACACTACTCGCATCGGTGCATTTAGCAAATATTATTGCTCACATTCTTGGTTTTGGATTTGCGGGTGATAGTTTAATTTCTCAGCCAAATCCTATTATCTGGGAGGTTCTAAATCTTAGACGTGGAGCTTTGCTTTCTCTAAAAGATAAATTCATTGATGACTATTCTCAGACAATCAAACTGATGCTGACGTGATTTTATGTACGATAATTACAAAGAAAAATATAACCAACTTTACTCGGCGTTAACTTTTATTCAGCATGCTAACGATTCAATAGAAAGCGTTGATGAATTAATTACACACTTAAACCGTAATTGCTGCAGTTTAACAAAATGCCGTGTGTCTTCGCTTTTCTTACTCAACACAACAACGTTTGAGTTTGAGCTATCCGGTCCACATACATCTAGTGGGGTAATTGAAGTACAAAAAGCATTTAATGATCTGCTAGATGTGGGGTTAATTACTGAAGTCTTAATGTCCGGCAGCAGCGTCCAGAAGGAAATTAGCAATTACGAGAATGTGCATTTGGTTCCCTTGAAATCAAACAAAATGATTTACGCTATTCTATTAATGATTTTTGATAACAAGACTGAATTTGAAGAGGATGGCAAGTCAATCCTGTCTTCCCTCATTGCTGTTTTTGCTTTGAGGTACTTTTCCTTGTTTAGCGGCAGAAAAAATACCGTTACAAATAAAGAGAGAACTACAACGCTGCTGGACCAAATTGAAAACTTGAAACAAAGTAGAGCGGATTTGCACAAAATTCTGGATTCTCTTCATGAAGGAATTTTTATTGTTAATAAAACAACTAAGCAAATTGCAGATGTTAATCAAACAGCCGAACAGTTAATTCTAACTAATAAAGAAAGCTTAATTGGTAGAAATAAAGATGATTTCTTTTTGTTTTTTGACACAACTATGTTTAGAGAAGAAATCATTACCAGCGAAGAAGCTTTGCTGGTAAATATCAATGGTACAACGATACCAATTATTTATACCACTACAGACATTCAACTTGGAGGATACGATTATCAAATCGTTAGCTTCCTTGATATTTCGGAAAGAAAAAAGATGGAAGACAAAATCCAGCAAAGTCGTTTTGAGCTGGAATTTATAGTTGAAGACAGAACTAGAGAATTGTTAAACACGAATAAAGAGCTTGAGGAAGAAATTGCGGAAAGAGAGAAAGCTCAAGAAGAGAATTTGAAGCTAATATCTGCTATTGAGCAAACCAATTCGCTCATAACAATTACAAATCTTGAATCAGAAATTGAATATGTAAACAATGCTGTTGTTACAAAAACCGGTTATCTACTTGATGAACTTGCCGGAAAAACACCGGTAGTCTTTAAGGGAAGAGGACTTGATGCGGAAAATTATAGGGCTTCTCTCTCAGCTGTAAAAGAGGGAACTCAGTGGAGTGGCGAACATATGATGCGAAAGAAGAATGGCCAACTCTTTTGGGTTTCAACACATATTTCGCCAATCAAAAACTCCAAAAATGAAATTATCAAATACATGGCGGTGCAAGAGGATATCACTGTAAGAAAGAATGCCGAATTACAGATTCTTAATGCCAAAGAAAAAGTAGAAAAAGCGGAGAAAGCAAAATCTTCATTGCTTGCCAATATGAGTCATGAGTTTAGAACTCCTCTTATATCTATTCTTGGTTTCAGCGAATTGCTAGAATATGATTTGACCGATAAGGAACAAATCGAAATGGTTCATGCAATACAAAGCGGCGGAAAAAGGCTGCTTAACTCACTTGAAAGCATACTACTGTTATCGCATCTTGAATCGTCCAACCTCAATTTTGCGATGAAAAAAGTAAACATCATCCCACTTATACATAGCTCGGTCAAGTTATTTACATCTGAGGCGCGCAAGAAGTTTCTTGATCTTAATTTCGAGTCATCCTTAGTAGAGATAATGGTTTCTACGGAAGAAAAATATTTCTCTCAAACTATAAATCACTTGGTTGATAATGCAATTAAATATACAGCAGCTGGAGAAATTAGAATTACGCTGGATTATACAATTGAAAACAATATGGATTACGTTTTGATAAGCATCCATGATACCGGAATAGGCATAGATGAAGAAGACCAAGCAATCATTTTTGAAGCTTTCCGGCAAGCCTCGGAAGGTTACAATAGAAACTACGAAGGGTTTGGACTAGGATTAACAATAGCTCAAAAAACCATTCACTTAATGAATGGAAAAATTAGTGTTAAAAGTAAGCCGGATGAAGGATCTATATTCACAATTTGGCTTCCGTTTAGTTCTATAAAGTAAAAATTAATATTTATTAACAAGTAAGATCAATCAAATTATAAGGAACAAAACATGCCGATCATTCAATGGAACCAATCATTCTCGGTAAATATCAATAATATTGATAATCAGCATATGAAACTTGTTGAACTGATAAATAACTTACACGACAGAATGAAAGAGGGAAAAGGAAAAGAGGCCCTTTCAACTATCTTAAATGAGTTGACTGTCTATACGGTTTATCATTTTAAAACTGAAGAAGAACTCTTTCGTAAACACAAATATCCGGACACAGATGCTCATGTTCTTGAACATAACAATCTGGTTCAGCAAGTTGTTCAGTTGAAAACAGATTTTGAAAGCGGCAAAACTGTGCTCACGTTGGATGTGATGAATTTTCTTAAAGACTGGCTTTCGCGTCACATTGCCGGTAGCGATAAAGCATATACCGCATTTCTAAATTCGAGAGGCGTTGTCTAACTAAATTTTATTACCCCAGAACCCCGCATTGCGGGGTTCTGGGGTAACACATAAGGCAATAAACAACAGTCTGCTATTTAATTACCAATTTACCCCGCACAATATTGTTGCTTCTGTCAACGTCATTCAAAACACCTTCGGGATCTATTGAGATTTTGTATTCATGTTTGCCGGGTTTAATAGATTTAACTCCATAATAAAAATGAGGACCCCTTTGCTGAGCCCAATTTATGTCGGCTAATCTAATAGCCATTACAATTTTGTTATCTAAATATATAAGTACATTATACCTTACGTTCACCACTGAAGAAGTAGGCTTTTTATTTGTGAGTGTCAGTTCAAGATTTTTATGTTTTGTTGAGGAGTTGTAAATAAATGACTTTACTGCAATATCAACAGGAGTATCTTTGCTAATGCCAAAATTAAACGGAATGATTGTGCATGTTTTTTCGCCGGAGGGATAGCTTGAAACCGGAAATTCTTTAATTGCTTTAATTACTTCTTCGTCAATTCCATAACCAAGACCTTTTATTAGTTGATAACCTGAGTAATTGCCGTCTTCATCAAAAAATATTTCAACGAATAATTTACCGCTCACCTTACGCTCTATAGCTTCTTTAGGTATATTTATTCTATCCTTTAACAGTTTATAATCATTTTTTAACACTGCTGGAAAGAAACCAAGAAAATTCTCTTTGTTTTGGTTCCCTTTAATGTGCGGTATAAAAAAAGAAAGATCAATTTCTTTAATATTCCAAGGAGAAGATATTTCTCCATTAGCTAGAAGGCTAATATCTATTTGAAATGCTTTGCCGGAACGGACTTTCTTCCCGTTCAAAATACCAGCCAAAGCATTGAAAAGGTTTTTGTCTATAACTGAATACTTCTTGAGAAAAAAATCCTTCAGATTAATAGCCTTTGAGTCTCTTTTTCTAGATGGGACTACCGCATATTCATTTGTTATTTCAAGGTCTTCCTCGTGATGTCCACGCTCAAGGTGGTTCCAACCTATAAACCAAGAACTAGCTTCCGGAGATATTCTAAAATAATTTATTCCATCGGGGTTAATTTCTAAAAGTAAATAGAAAACTTTATATCCAGAACCAAATAATTCAATGATTCTTTTTGCCGGAAGTATTTTGTCCATTTCTTTACGAAAAATTGCAGTATCAACTTCAGCAATGGATTTAGTATCAAGCTCAAAATCATAGTTTAAATAATGTTCTTCTCTTAATTTATCATTTTCTCCTTGAGAGCTATTTTTATTTTCTACTCCGCAAGAGTAAATAGCAACTAAACATGCACATATAGATATTATTTTTTTCATTTTGTTTTCCCCTAATTAATGACTGATGTTTTATTTGGTTGGATTTCAACAGCAGGTAAGCTGTTCATCATGTTGTACATTTGCATTGATTGGTAATTAATCTGCTGAAGCGAGTTTTCATAGCGTAACTGGAAAGCATATAACTCATTTCTCAAAGAAGCTGTCTGCATAAACGAGAACAATGTAATTGCAATAACTATAACTCCAAGCAAATAGTTAATGTAAACCGGAGTAGGTCTTGTTATGAAGCGGTGAGCAAATGTTTTTTCTTGCTTTTCAATTTCGGCAAAGAGAATCCTTTCGAAACTGCCGGAAACTTCTTTCTGGTTTATCTTTGTTTGGTGTTGTATTGTACTCTGCATCTTAAATTCTTCACGGCAATCGCCGCAAGAAGAAAGATGTGCAAACAAGAAAGATTCTTTCTCTTTGCTTAGTTCTCCATCAAGATATTCGCTAATCATAAGCTTTATGTCTTCGCAATTCATGTTAACCTCTTTCCAATTTTATTATTGCTGCTTTTAGTTTCTGTCTTACTTTGAAAATGCGACTGCGCACTAGATCTTCTGTTATATCCATAATTTCTGCAATCTCTTTGTAACTCAGTCCGCTGTATTCTTTTAAGTAATAGACTTCGCTCTGTGCGGAATCCATTTGTTTCAGTTCTTCTTCAATAATTTCAATAAGTTCTTTCTGCTCGTAATTGTGAGCAAAATCCGAAGAGGAAAGTTTGTGTTCGAGCGGTTCTATATCTTCTTCAATTCTATTCTTGTTTTTACGGAAGTGAGCGAAAGCTTCATTCCGGGCTGTGCGGAAAATCCAAATTTCAACAAGTTCGGCGTGGCGAATGCGTGCAACGTTGTTGTAAAGTTTAAGAAAGACATTCTGCATAATATCTTCGGCGAGCATTTCAGTTCTAACAATCTTGAACAAGTAATTATATAACGGCTTTTTGTACTTGTTGTAAATAAGAGTAAAATCAATAATCCTTTCTTTCAAACTGCCCGCCAAATAGTCTTTCTAAACAGATGCAATTTTAGTCAAAAAGTTGCTTTTAAAAAGAGTAATTTTTCAGCCAATATAAAATAGAGATAGCTCCAGAGAAATTATGAACAACTTCCCCCGCAGAACTTCCTACATATTGTTGATTTGCTTAGTAACAACTTCTTTCAATCTTCAAGCGCAAACGTTAAGAGATAAAATCGGTCAGATGATTTGGGCGAGTTTTAGCGGAACAAGACTGCACGACACAACAAAAGTTGATCTTCAAAAAAGAAATCTTGGCGGTATAATTTTATTCGCGGGAAGCATCAAAAACCCAACACAAGTAAAACTGCTTAATGATACAATAAAAATGTTTGCAAAAACCCCTCCGTTTATTGCTGTTGATCAAGAAGGAGGAAGAATAGCGAGGCTTTCAGCCAGCAATGGCTATAAGGCAACAAATTCCGCATATAGACTTGGCGTGTATGGAAAAGAAGATTCTACGAGAAGAACTGCTGCAATGATGGCGAAATGGTTAAAAGATGGCGGCTTTAATATTGATCTCGCTCCGGTAGCAGATGTGAATGTTAATCCGGTTAGTCCGGCAATAGGAAAACTGGATAGAAGTTTTTCGAAGAATGCAGATTCAGTTTACTATCACACTAAATGGTTTATTGATGAATTCGATAAACTAAAAATTCTCACCAGCTTAAAACACTTTCCCGGTCATGGAAGCGCTGCATCGGATTCTCATCTTGGGTTTACGGATATATCAAACACATGGAGCGAAGCGGAGTTAATTCCTTACAAATCTTTAATTGCCAACAATTATGATGGTATGGTAATGCTTGGACATTTGTTCAATAAAAATCTCGATCCGGTTTATCCGGCTTCACTTTCCAAACTGGTTGTAACAAATTTGCTTCGCAACCAGCTTGGTTTCAAAAGCGTAACGGTTACAGATGGAATGTCTATGCAGGCAATAACAAATAACTATGGTTTTGAGGAATCAATTGAGTTTGCAATTAATGCCGGAATAGACATTCTGTTATACGAGTATAATTTGAAAAACAACCGTTCGCTTGTAAAGCAAATAACGGATATTGTTGAGCAGAAAATTAATCAAGGAAAGATTGCAGCAAGCAGAATTAATGAGTCTTATAACAGAATAATTGAGCTAAAGAAGAAGTATGGAATAATTGATACGACAAACAAGCTGGATGGAAATGCTATTCCAAGCCAAATTACATTAAGCCAGAATTATCCAAATCCGTTTAACCCGGAAACAACCATTCATTACTCAATTCCGAAATCGGAAAATGTAATTATTCGAGTTTTTGATTTTCTTGGAAAAGAAGTAACAACCTTGGTTAACAAATACACACAAGCCGGCAATTATAAAGTAACATTTAATGCAAGCAGTTTTGCTCTCGCTTCCGGCGTTTACTTTTATCAGATTTCAACACCTACAACATCAATAATTAAAAAAATGATACTTGTGAAATGAGCGAAGATTAAGAGCTAAAACTTGAGCAAGAGTATTGTGGGGTGGTGAGTTTATAGCTTTTGAAAAGAGAGTTGGTAATTTAACTTGAAGCTAAAAAAGCATATTTTTTACATAAGCTATCTAATGGTCTCCGTAAATGCACTCACAAAAGCTTATGATCAAACCAAACCATTCCCCGGAGGAATAATGAAAAGTAAGTTGAATTTGCTGTTGGTTCTATTGCTATGCGCCGGTGTTACAATTTTTGCCGGTGAAAAGAAAAAAGAATTCAAGATTCCGTATGAAAAGTACAAACTTGAAAACGGTATGAATGTAATTCTGCATGTTGATAAATCCGATCCGATTGCAGTTACATATGTAGTATATCATGTTGGTTCTGGAAGAGAAGCCAAAGGTAAAACCGGTTTCGCGCATTTGTTCGAGCATCTCCGCTTCAACGAATCGCAAGACATTCCACAAGGGCAGTGGTTTAAGAAACTGCAAGGTGCCGGCGCTTCCAACGTAAACGGTTCTACAAGCGAAGACAGAACAAATTATTATGAAGTTGTTCCAAAGAACGCTCTTGAAATGGCTTTGTGGATGGAATCCGACAGAATGGGATTTCTATTAAGCAAGTTTAATGAAGAAACATTTTTAACACAGCAGAATGTTGTGCAGAATGAAAAACGCCAAGGTGATAACCGCGCCTATTCTCAAGGCCAATATATGATGTCGAAACTTATGTATGGCGAAAATCATCCTTACGGACACACTGTAATTGGCGAACTTGAAGATTTAGCAAATGCTTCTCTTCAAGACGCAATTGATTTCCACAACAAGTATTACGCTCCAAGCAACGCAACTTTAATTGTTGCCGGTGATATCGATGTAGCTCAAACAAAAAAATGGATTGAAAAATATTTTGCTGAGATCAAATCTTCTTCGGCGCCGGAGAAACTTCCAGTTCAACTTGTTACTCTTAGAGAACAGGTAAGATCATACTATGAAGACAATCTTGCTAATGCGCCAATGCTTCAATTAGCTTATGCTTCAGCAGAAGATTTTAGCAAAGATTCTTATGCTCTGTCATTTCTTGGCCGTTTACTTGCCGGAAGTAAAAAATCTCCATTGTACAAAGTTTTAGTTGAAGAGAAAAAACTTGCACCAAATGTAATGGCGCGTCAAAGCAGCAGCGAGTTTGCCGGTGAGTTTACAATTGGTGTAACAGCGTTTCCAAACAAAAAACTTGGCGATGTTGAAGAAGCAATTAAAGAAGGATTTGCCCGTTTCGAAAAAGAAGGATTTACGGATAAAGATGTTGAGCGCCAGAAAGCTGGACTTGAATATGGTTTTTATAATTCAATCTCCAGTATAATGGGCAAGGCTATGCGTTTAGGCGATTACAATATTTTTAACGGTTCGCCCGACTTTATGGCTACTGACCTTGAAAACACTATGAGCGTAACAAAAGATGATATTTGGAGAGTTTACAACAAATACATTAAGGGGCAGAATTATGTTGCGCTAAGTTTTGTTCCTAAGGGAAAAGTTGACTTAGCTGCTCCAAATTCCAAACAGTGGATTGTTAAGGAAGAATCGATTGATAAACAAGGAACAAAGAAAAAAGAATTTGCGCCATCAAAATATGAACCGATTCCATCTAAAATAGATAGAACTAAAGAGCCGGTTAAAGGTCAGGACCCGGTTGTAAAACTCCCGAAAATTTGGAAAGACAAAACTAAAAACGGAATAGAAGTTTATGGAATTAAACACAGTGAACTTCCGCTTGTTCAATTTTCTGTTAATCTAAAAGGCGGAATGCTGTTAGACAGTCCGCAAAAGATTGGTGTTGCTTCTTTAACAGCAAGAATGATGAACGAAGGAACAAAGAATAAAACTTCGGTCGAATTGCGAGAAGCTATTCAAGATTTAGGCGCAAACATTAGTGTTCAAGGTGGAACAGAATCCATCTCTGTTTCTGGTGCTTGCTTAGTAAGCAAGCTTCCGGAAGTTTTAACGTTAGCTAAAGAAATAATGTTCGAGCCAAGATGGGATGAGAAAGAGTTTGGTATTGCTAAGAGTCAAACAATAGAGCAATTAAAGAGAAGTCAAACCGCTCCTTCAGCTATAGCTTCAAGTGTATTTGATAAGTTGATCTATGGAGAAGATAATATCCTGGCTAATCAAGCAGCGGGCACAGTAGCCTCAGTTGAAAGCATCACAATGGATGACTTAAAAGCATTCTACGAAAAGAATTTCTCTGCATCAGTTGCCAAGATTATGATTGTAGGCGATATCACAAAAGAGAAAGCCGTAACTGAGTTTAACGTTCTTAAAGATTGGGTAAAAAAAGATGTAGTAATTCCGGAAATCAAAATTGCTTCAGATGTCAAACCGGGCGTTTATTTTGTTGACATTCCAAATGCAAAACAATCTGAGTTTCGTGTTGGTCATCTTGGATTGAGTGTAACTGATCCCGATTATTACAAAACTGCAATCATGAATCACAAACTTGGCGGAGATTTCGGCAGTATTCTTAACATGATTCTCCGTGAGCAGAAGTCGTTTACATATGGCGCTCGTTCCGGTTTCTCCGGTTCACAATATCCGGGCTATTTCCAAGCTTCCGCTGCAATTCAAGCAAATGCTACACATGAATCTGCTCAAATTTTCCGCGATGAAATTGCAAAATATCGTGATGGAATTTCCAAAGAAGATCTTGATATGGTAAAGAGTACATTGCTCAAAAGCTTTTCGGGAAGATTCGAAACACTTATGCAGTTAGGCGGAATGCTTCAGCCGGTTGTGATGTATAATTTGCCGATGGATTATGTAGCAAAACGCCAAAGCGAAATTCAAAAAATGACAACTGACGACATAAAGAAGCTTGCTCAAAAATACATACAGCCGGATAAACTGGTTTATGTTATTGTAGGCGATAAAGCAACTCAATTCGACAAGTTGAAAGACTTAGGTTTGGGTGATCCGCTGTTATTAGATAAAGACGGAAAGCCGGTTAAATAAATTCATTTACTAAATTAGGTCAAGTTAAAGATCAAGAGTAAATACCAAGGTTTAGATTAAGAATAAAATGCTTCACATTCTTGATCATGATCTTACTCTTGATCTTTTTTTTGTGTGAATCCTTTTTTTTGCTGTTGCATCCTATTATCAGTTAATAAAAAAGGAAAATAAAATGAATAATGTAGTAGTTGGCACAGACTCTAATTTTCAGCAAGAAGTTTTACAATCTCAAACCCCGGTGTTAGTGGATTTTTGGGCGCCTTGGTGTGGGCCTTGCCGAATGGTCGGTCCGGTCGTAGAAGAAATTGCAAATGACCTAGTAGGTAAATTGAAAGTGGTAAAAGTAAATACAGATGAAAATTATGGCGTAGCTTCTCAGTATGGAATTATGAGTATTCCAACATTGGGAATTTTCAAAGGGGGCAAGTTAGTTGATTCTGTAATAGGCGCTGTTCCAAAATCTCATTTGGTAAGTAAGATTCAACCCCATTTAACAAGTGTTAACTAGTTCTTTATAAAGACTTTTGAGATAATAAGCTCTTCCATGGAAGAGCTTATTTATTTTAAACCATTCACTCCTTTTAATTTCTCCAGCAATTCTTTGTAAAGATTTTCGTTTATGTTTTTCAAAACCACTTTAAGCAGTTCTCTAAATTCTCCTTGTGCAAAAAAGCCGATAGTTGTTTTTTGTTTGGAATCATGCAAGTAAACCGGCCTTGTCTGAAATCCGGCAAACATTCCTCCGGAAATGCTGTCAATATCTTCAAAGTTAATTCTAATAGCTTTCTTGCTAAGGAAGAAATTTTCGCAGATAATTCCATTCTCATCACTTTTTATTCTGAAAGGGAATCGTCTGTAGCTGGTTAGGTAGAAGCGATTGATCATAAAGATCAGTAATACGTTGAATAATGCTATTAAAGCGAAGTACCATTTCTGGAATGCGATTATCACCGATGAAAGTGTGTAAAACAGAAGGAGGGTGGTGATTAGAATATTTACATAACGATACCAGAATTTGGCAAAGGCCGAGTATGAGTAGGTTTTCATTGTCTCAATTTTCTTTTTTGCAAATTACAAAAAGCAAAATCCAAAATTTAACGGAGATAATCATTATCTTCGCTACAAAAATGGACATAATACATGTACGATTTGCTGGTAATAGGTGCCGGTCCCGCGGGAATTAGTATGGCGGCTGAAGCTTGCCACTCCGGCATAGATTCAAAGAAGATACTTATTCTTGAAAAAGCGGAAGAGCATTCTTTTTCGATTAAGAAATACTATCCCGATTCTAAATTGGTTACGGCGAACTACAAGGGTTTTGAGGCTAAATGTACCGGGGTGCTTTGCATTCCGGATTTGACTAAACATGAAACTATTTCTTACTTAGACAAATCAATACTTGATAACAATTTGGTCGTTCACTACAGCGAAACTGTATGGAAACTTCATCAGAATGAAGATAAAAGCTTTATAGTTTACACTGATAAGGGGGAATACCACACAAAAATTATTACTATTGCAATAGGCATTCTAGGCAAGCCAAACAAGCCGGATTACAAGATCTCTCTTAAGTTAAAAGAGAGAGCTTTGTTTGATGTAACTACCGTTGAAATAAAAAATGCCCGGGTATTAGTTGTAGGAGGCGGAGATTCAGCTTCTGAGTATTGTCAGTATCTATCTCAAAACCAAAATAAAGTATATCTTAGTTACAGAAGAACAGATTTTTCAAGAATGAATGAAATAAATCGCGATAGTCTTTTGGAATTGGAGAGAGAAGGAAAAGTCGAGATTTTACGTGAGAGCAACATTATTGCGCTGGAAGAAAAAGATGGGTTGCCTCTAGTTAAATTTCAAGAGGAAAAATTTGGCGAACAGAAATATGATTTTATAATCTATGCGCTCGGCGGATCAACACCGGAAAACTTTTTGAAAATGTTGGGGATTGAATTCGATGGCGAAGATCCGATTTTACAAGAGCATTACGAAACATCTGTAACCGGATTGTTTTTAACCGGGGATCTGACTGCCGGAACGAAAGGAGGCTCAATAATTTGGGCGTTCAATTCAGCGAACACTGCTATGAAAAAAATATGCAGAGATTATCTTAACTGTAAAATTGACTTAGAGTAATTATGAAAATTGAAACCAAAGCATATTCGTTAGCCAAAGAGAAAATTAAAATACTATTGCTGGAAGGAATGCATGAAAATGCTCTCGAACTTTTTAATGAGAACGATTACACGAATATAGAATATGTAAAAAGCTCGCTTGAAGGTGATGAGTTAATTGAAAAAATCAAAGATGCACATTTAGTTGGAATCCGTTCTAAGACAAACTTAACAGAAGAGATTCTTGAACAAGCTAAAAAGTTGATAGCAATCGGCTGTTACAGTATTGGAACCAATCAAGTTGATTTGACTGCCGCTAAGCTTAGAGGTATCCCGGTTTTTAATGCGCCTTTTTCAAATACTCGTTCCGTTGCTGAGTTAGTTGTAAGCGAATGTATATTTCTAATAAGAGGCATTTCGGAAAAGAACCATTTTGCTCACAATGGAAAGTGGAGTAAAGACGCTTCACATTCATTTGAAGCAAGAGGAAAAAATTTAGGAATCATCGGCTACGGACATATAGGCTCGCAAGTTTCAATCTTAGCCGAATCTTTTGGTATGAACGTTTATTATTATGACATCGAAAAAAAGTTGAGTCTTGGTAATGCTAAAGCATGCACTAAGTTAGATGAACTGCTTTCCATTTCAGATGTAGTTACGCTTCACGTTCCGGAGTTGGATTCAACTAAGAACATGATTACCTCGAGAGAACTCGCTCTTATGAAAAATGGCAGTTTTTTAATTAACGCTGCGCGCGGAACTGTTGTTAATATCGATGATTTAACTGAAGCTCTAGGAAGTAACCATCTTGCCGGTGCGGCAATCGATGTTTTCCCGGAAGAACCACATTCAAATAAAGATCCATTTGTAAGTCCGCTTCAAAAATTTCAAAATGTTATACTTACTCCTCACATAGGAGGAAGTACTTCGGAAGCACAAGCTAATATTGCTCTGGAAGTTTCCGAAAAACTTGTTAAGTATTGCGACATTGGTTCTACAATCGGCGCAACAAACTTTGTAGAAGTTTCACTGAGTCCTAACTATGACAGACAACGCTATCTTCACATTCATAAAAACCTCCCCGGTGTACTAAACAAAATCACAAGTGTTTTTACATCCCGCAATTTGAATATTGCTTCACAATATTTACAGACAGATCCGCATATTGGTTATGTTATAATTGATATCGACAACAAGAATGATTCTGAAGAAATATTGAAAGATTTACGATTGATTCCCGAAACGATTAAGGCAAGAGTGTTGTTGTAAAGAGTATTTATTTCAGAAGTGTGTAAATCAGTTGTCTGATTGCTAAAGCAATTCTAATTCTCTATAAACAAAAGAAACTATTTTAAATGAATAGAATAAAATTTGTTTTGTTTCTGCTTTGTTATATGCCCTCGTTTTTATTTGCCCAGAACATTGTCGATCTAGTTTTAATGGATAAAAGCAAAGTCTCTATACAAAAGTGGACCGATGAAAATGCAATGCCTTCAAATGCGATTTCCGATTTGCTGTTTACTAATGAAGGATTTCTTTGGATAGGTACCGATGTGGGGCTTGCAAGATTTGACGGCCATGAAATTAAAAATTTCAATTTGCTCAACACACCGGAGATAAAAGCAAACATGATTCTCGATTTATTTGAAGATAAAAGTGGTTCACTTTGGGCTTCAAATGGAACAGGTGGAATTATTCAATATAAAAATGGAAAATTCAAACGGTTTGGAACCGAAAATGGATTGCCTGAAAATAATTGCAGTGGAATTGTAGAAGATACGGAAGGCAAATTCTGGATAGGTACTCGGGGCGGAGGTTTGGCTGTTTTAGATAAGAACAGCCTTTTGACAGTTAGGATGAAAAACAAATTACCTTCGAATAGAATAACTGCCGTGGTAAAAGATAGGAATGAAACGATCTGGATTGGAATGAATGATAAAGGTGTTGCTAAGAAACATGGAAATGAATTTGTTGTTTACAATGAACTTGATGGATTGCCTAGTAAGTTTGTCTTTGATTTGTTTGTGGATTCTTCAAACCGTTTGTGGGTTATATTCTTTGATGGTGCAATACTAATCGAGAATGGAAAAATAGTTACTCCAAAATACTTGAAACAATTTGAGAATGCGGCAATAACGTCAATTGCTGAAGATACAAAAGGAAGAGTTTGTATTACGACAGCCACAACTGCCTACGTGTTAATCGATAACAAGTTCGTAGAGTTTTATTCGGTAAAATCTGAAAAGAATGTTGTACTTCAGGAAATACTAGTTAGAGAAAATGATATTTGGTTTGGAACAAAAGGTGGCGGCCTATTAAGGCTAAAAGAGAACAAGATTCAAAACCTAACCGAGAAAAGTGGATTGCTCGGCAGTACTGTATCTTCACTTTTTCAAGATTCGCAAAAGAGATTTTGGATTGGTAACGAAAAGAAAATTCTTTTGTTTGATTTAGCTAAGAATCGAATTCTTAAAACATTCGACAAGCCGGTATCTGATGTGCTGGCTTTTTGCGAACTGACACCAAATAAAATTTTGATCGGTACGCGGACGGCCGGAGTATGGGAACTTGGTAATTCGGTAATTAAAAGAATTGCTGCAAAGAAAGAGTTAGGCTCGAATCTTATAAGAAGTATTTGTAAGATAGATGAGCAGTCTGCTGTGATAGGTACAAACGGAAACGGTTTCGCAATTCTTGACAAGGGCAAATTCCAAATCATTAATAAAGAAAAGGGACTTTCATCAAACTTAGTTTCTTGCATATCTGCGGATCAATCTGGTAGATTATGGATAGGCACTACGGGCGGCGGAGTAAATATTTATTCTGAAGGGAAAATTAGCTCGGTGATTAATAAGGCTAAGGGATTGGCTCATAATAATGTTACTTCAATCATTCATGATGGAAGGCATACTTGGGTAGCAACTAATGGGGGTGGATTAAGTCGAATAAGCGGGAAACAAATCACAAATTACACAATTAGCAGCGGCTTGTACGAGAGCAGAATATTCAACATGCTTGATGATGGAAATAACCGGCTCTGGTTTACTTCTAGAAAAGGTGTTTTTGCAATTTCCAAACAGCAATTACATGATTATGCAGTCGGAAAAATCTCTAAAGTTAACTATCAACTATTCACTAAAGCAGAAGGAATGATAAGCGACGAGTGCCAAACATTAACTATGCAAACAGCTCTTATCCTTAATAAAAAAATATATGCTGCTACACTAGGTGGAATTTCAATTATTGATTTTGCTAATCTAAAAAATGTAGAGTCGGCTCCCAAAGTTTTTGTTGATGAAATCAAAATCGACAATAGATTAATGCCAATCGATTCCACGAATTCATTCAAACCGGGTACTGAGAATCTTGAGTTCCATTATTCTGGTATTTCTTTCGATCATGGGAAGAATCTTTCCTTCTATTATAAACTTGAGGGCTTGGATGACAAATGGATAAATGTTGCTTCGAGAAGGGTTGCATATTTTACTCATTTGCCTCCCGGTAAATACACAATAAAAATAAAGGCCGAAACGCCGCAAGGAACGCAAAGTGTAACTCCGGCTTCATTCACATTTTATATACAGCCATTCATATATCAGCGGTTGTGGTTTCAAATTATCATTGTAATTCTGTTGTTGCTAATTGTTGCCGGGCTGGTGCGCTATATATCAGTTAGAAAATTGCGTGCTAAACTCGAAAAAATTGAAGCTCAAGCTGCACTGGAAAGGGAGAGAATTCGCATTAGCAAGAACATGCATGATGAACTAGGTGCAGAGTTAACAAAGATTGGCTTGTTAAGCGAAATTGCTAAAAATAATATGAAGAATAATGCCGGCAGAATTGCAGATGACTTAAATCGCATTACGGAAGCGAGCCGCGATGTTGCAATAACAATGGATGAAATTGTTTGGGCCGTTAATCCCAAGAACGATAAGATTGAACGCGTGTGCGGATATACTGCCAGTTATATACAAGAGTATTTGTCGTTAACTGATATTCAACTTAAAATAAATGTTCCGGAAGATTTGCCAGACTTATATATGTCGGCAGAACAGAGGCATAACATTTTCCTTGTAGTAAAAGAATCAATCAACAACATAGTAAAGCATTCAAAGGCAACAGAAGTAAAATTCGAAACCAGTTACGCTAAAGGGATGATGGAATTTAAGATTATAGACAATGGAGTTGGAATCAGTGCAAGCATAGATGAATTTAGTAACGGACTGGCTAATATGAGCAAACGAATAAATGATATCGGTGGGTTTTTCACGATAAAGCAAAATTCTCCAAGTGGAACAATTGTTACTATTGCAATTGCTGTTAATTAATCACACCTTCGTGTGATTCAATCAAATTTTCGAAGCAATAAATTGAATAAAAGAAAATTGAAGAATGAAAGAAAAAGAAAGCATAAAAATTGTTCTTGTAGAGGATAAAAAAGAAATTAGAGATGGACTGAATGCGATAATTTCCGGTGCGCACGGTTTTGAATTTGTTGCCGGATTTGCTGATGCTGAAACAGCTCTAAAGGAAATTCCTTCGTTAAAGGCAGATGTTGTATTAATGGATATTAATCTTCCAAATATGAGCGGTATTGAATGTGTTAAGAAACTTAAGCCGCTTCTAACAACTACACAAATTATAATGCTTACAATGTATGATGACAATGAACATGTGTTTGAAGCGCTTAAATCTGGCGCTTCCGGTTATCTTCTAAAGAGAACTTCTCCTACTAAGATTCTTGAAGCAGTTGAAGAAGTTGTTGCCGGAGGTTCTCCTATGTCTATGCAAATTGCGAGAATGGTTGTTCAATCATTTTCAGTAAAACCTTTAAAATCAAATTTAGATCAAAAACTCACAGAAAGAGAATTCGAAATTCTTGGTCAGCTTTCAAAAGGATTACGTTATAAAGAAATTGCTGATAATCTTTTCATTAGCATTGAGACTGTTCGAACCCACCTCCGCAAAATTTATGAAAAACTACAAGTCCGTAACTCTACTGAGGCCGTGTTGAAGTATCTCAATAAATAATTTGTGATGCGTATTACAAATTCCAATATCACACTTTTGGGTTATTGAAGACCACTTGTCCGCATTATAGATTGCCGTTAGCTAAATCAAGCGGAGACTTCTATGAAAAAATTCTTTACCGTGTGGGCTCTCTTAACAATTATAATTACTCTTCTTTTGCTAAGTTCTTTTTCATACGGACAGCTTAGCTCTCCATCAACTGAAACTGTTTATGGCGGTAGAATTAATGCAATTTCAGTTATTTCAACCAGCGGTACTACAAGCAGAGTTTTTATCGCTACCGAAAGTGCAAATTCAGTTTTTTACGCCAATATTACTACCAGTTCGGGTTCTGAATCCTTCGGTTCATTTACAGTTATGCCGGGATTAGGTAATGATGATGGTTACGGAAGCGGCATTTCAAAAATCTATGCTCACCAAGCTTCCGGCTATTTGTTTCTTTTGCAGAACAACACTTTGTACAAGACTTTGCATTCCGGAAGTACAGTAACTTTGGTCGAAGCAGCGGCTATTTCGGATTTCATCATTTATGGGGATTACATCTTTTTCATAAAGGGTGGCGATCTATATTATGGTCAAATAAATGCCTCTGGCGATATTGTTCTTGGAAGCACGGGAACTATAGCAATTGGAGCTACTCCAACATCTCCTTCAATTCGAGTAAATCCATTCAGTAGCAAAGTATACATTTCAGATTTAACTTCAACGCCTTCTATGTACAAAACTAGTAACGATTATAATTCACTCTCGGGCGGATCAATTTCCACTATCACATTAGGAGCTTTATCTGGTTCTGTAACAAGCTGGGATGCATTTGGAATTGGACCGGACGGATCACTTTTCTTGGGTGGGGATAATAACACAAATAAGTATGTGCAATATTCAACAGATGATGGAGCCAATTGGTCTGGTGGTGTAACTACACTAAATGGAATTGGCGGGCCTAATTTTTCATTTGCGGGTTCAGGTTCTCCATATAGGGTTCATTACTCAAAGGGATATGCTACATTCACCTCGCCTACTTTGGGGACATTTTCAGAATATGGAAACAGTGGATTTGAAACTCATCCAAATGATGGTGCTGTCGTTGTCGATCCAAACAACAGTCAAATTGTGTATTTAACTACAGACCAAGGAATTGGAGCTACTAAAAATGGCGGACCAAATATATTCGGAATCGATACCGGTGTAGAAGCAGTTCAAGTAAATGACTTTAGTATGAATACAGCCAAAGATATAGCTTGGTTAGCATCTAAGGCTGGAATTAGGAAAGTAACATCTTATAGCGCAACTCCAGTTTGGTCCGTTGCACTGTTTCCTAATGGTGATGGTTCGCCATATTATTCCGCTGAAATGGAAAATGACAATGATGCTACAGCATACGTTGGAAATCTTCGTATTTATAAAACAACAGATAGCGGAAGTAACTGGAATCAAGTTCTATCTGAAGCAACAACCGGCTATGCATCTGTTGGAACACGCGCAGAAGCAATTGAAGTATGCCCAACCAGCAGCAGTTTAGTTGTAGCTGGATTTTATGTTGAAGGATCTAACAATGGGGGATTTTGGTACTCCACAGACTCGGGAGTATCCTGGACTCAACAACGTCTTGTGGCTGTAAGCGGAACAAGCGACGTAGATGTTTACGATATAGAGTTTACAACTGAAGGGGGAAATCCGGTAGCTTACATTGGAGTAGAATATGATGCTACTGCTAATGCAAGAAGTGTTTACCGAGCCGAATACAGTGGGGGAATCTGGACAACAAGACAAGATTTTGCTGGCACTTATACTTCAACAGGTTCTGTAATAGTTGCGCAAATTATGGATCTGTTAAAAACCGGCAATTATGTTTATGCATGTGGCACTGATGCAGGTTCAAATCATCCAATTTTATATTATAGAGATTATACTGCTGATTACACAACTAGCGCTGGTAAATGGACTCCAATGACTACATCTGGTTTTCCAACTTCGCAAGTAGGTAAAGCTGTTGCTGTGGGTGGAGGAGTTGTACATTGCGCTGTGGGAAATGTTATATATACAATACCTCACGGAAGCGGAACAACTTGGTCGGTTGGTTATTCTTATCCAACCGGGACAGAAATAAATGTTTTGTTCTATGACGCACTTTTAGCCGGCACCGGAACCGGTTTGTATGGGCATGAATTTACCGGGGCGTTACCTGTTGAGCTTACTTCCTTTACTGCTGAAGTTGATGGTAAGAAAGTAAATCTTAACTGGGAAACTGCTACGGAAGTAAACAATTACGGATTTAGTGTAGAACGTGCTTCGACTTCGCTCGGCATGACTTGGGAAAAGTTAGGCTTTGTTAATGGTCATGGAAACAGCAATTCTCCAAAAGAATATTTATTTGTTGATGAGCCGAGTGGAGGGAGAGAATTTTCTTATCGTTTAAAACAAATTGATTTTGATGGTGCTTACGAATTTTCTAAGGAACTAAAAATTAGTTTTACAGATGAGCTCTCTTTCAATCTTGTCCAAAATTTTCCTAACCCATTCAATCCGGAAACTGTAATTAAATTCGAATTGCCGAAAGCATCCTATGTGAAGCTTCGTGTCTACAATACCTTAGGCGAGGAAGTAGGCAACTTACTAAATGAAAAGAAGGATGCCGGAATTTACTCTGTAGATTTTAATGCGAAAGATTTACCATCAGGAGTATATTTGTATCGGCTAGAAACAAATGGTTATACCCAAACCAAAAAAATGCTCCTGGTAAAATAAACACCCCTCAAATTCGAGCAGATCACCCCTTTGGTCTGCTCGGATTCTATTTCAAAATTATTAATTTTTTTGTATCAACAAATGAACCCGCGGTAAGTTGATAAAAATACATCCCCGATGCTAACGTAGGGTTTAATTTGAAGAGTGCGGTATGATTTCCGGCTGGCTTATGTTCATTAACAAGCGTTGCAATTTCTTTTCCAAGCAAATCAAAAATTTTTAGAGATACGAATTCATATTTTGGAATTTCATAGCTAATTGTTGTTACCGGATTAAATGGATTTGGATAGTTTTGCAATAATTGATAATTAGCTGGACCGGCAACATCAACTTCAATGGTTTTGCTGTACTCATACTTGCCGTCAAAATCTATCTGCTTTAATCTGTACTGCAATTTTTCGGCTGGAGGATTATTGTCTTCAAAAGTATAATGTTTTGGAGAGTTTGAATTTCCATGTCCTTGTAAAAAGCCAATTCTTATCCAGTTATGAGCTTCAAGCTGTAAGTTTTTAGCTAAATGTGTATTACTTAAAGATGATCTCTCTATTTCAAATCCATAGTTGTTTACTTCTGCTGCCGTTTGAAAGTTTAGAGTAACATAGGAATACTTTTGCTGCGCTGTAAAGGAAGTCAACTCGACGGGAAGAGCATCGAGAGCAACAGAGTTTGCGATTGCATTCGAAAGCTTTGTCCAATCACTGGATGGATTTCTCAATCCATCTTTCTTTTGTTCAATATGAACAAAGCGTCCCGTTGAAGAAACCGGTGCAGTTGTGCATGGATCGCCGCTACCGTTAATAAATCTGCCTTGCAAATTTGTTGTACCATTCAATCTATCCCAATCGGTATCAACATTGGGAATTTTAAAAGTAAGAGTATTGTCTTCGACCAGTAAATTGGTTTTAATTAAATTAACGTAATCTGTGCCGGATGGATTAATCTTAGTCCCGTTGCTAATAATTACATCCGGATCGTCGTTTACTTTAGAGAAGCCGTGAACTTGAATTACGATTAAGTTACTGATTAAATTCGATAGTGTTTCTGTGCCTCGCTGAAATAAGCTCTCTTCAGAATGAGCTTGATCTGAAATTCGAAATGCAGCAGAAGAACCGGTGCAAACTGTACTTGTTCCGTCGCAAGTGGATGCCGTATTGCTATTGCATCGGTGAGTACCAGATAGAAAGAAAGCTCTCGCACCAACATTTTTAAAAATGTAAAATCCTTGAGCGCCGGTGTATGTATCATATTTTGGATGCGGTGATTGAATTACCAATCTCTGTCTATCCGCATTTTGATTGATAATAAAAGTGCCCCAATAATTTGTTGACACTCCGGTTTTTAACAGGACATAATAAGTTTTATTTGGACTGGACGAATTATCAGTGTACTGCAGCAACTGATAACCAATAGAAGCGGCATTTGTATGTGCTGTTGAATATTGTGAATTAACAATATCGGTTAAAACATTTGCGAATGTTGCTCTATCTGTTGAATTGGGTGAAACATACTTGTTTTTGTCATCACCGGATGAATCAGGCAAATTTGTTAAGAGACTGTCAACAAAAGTCGTAAGATTACCAGTACGGATTAATTGAGCGTTGATAACTGTACTGAATAACAACAAAACACAAAAAAGAATTTTCTTCATTAACGGACTTTCTTCTCTGATGAATTTAGCCGTTAATAAGATAAATCATCCAGTTACTTTAGCAAAACAATTTTTTGTGTATCGGAAAAATTCCCAAAGGAAATTCTGGCTAGATAAACTCCGCTGACTAATCCCGTTCCGTTAAATTCTGTAACGTAATGCCCGGCTAACTTTGGCTCGTCAACAAGCGTTGCTAGTTCTCTCCCAAGAGAATCGAATATCTTAAGTATCACGTTGCCGACAGATGTAATATAGCTCTCTTCATTTTGGTGAATTGAATATTTAATAGTTGTTGTTGGATTAAAGGGGTTGGGAAAATTCTGATAAAGCTTCAACTCGATTGGTAGCTCAGCTTTTCCAATCCCGCCGGAAGCAGTTGTTATGAAACGATAAAGTTTTCCCGAATTATAATTGGCAAAGCAAAGTTCATTAGCTTCATCTACTCCGAACGTTGAAACCGGATGAGCATTAGTGAAGATACGAGTGCTGCTAGCTTTTCCATCTTTTAATTCCAAAGCCCAAATGTGGCTCGACACAAAATCCGCATAAATATATTTACCATTTAACTCCGGCACTTTTGAGCCTCTGTAAACAAATCCACCAGTTATAGAAAAACCACCGTCGCTGTTGTGTGCGTATTCAAAAATTGGAGGAATATAATTTGTTCCGTTGCAGTTAGCCGAATTATAAACATGCGTTCCTTCATAGCACCGCCAGCCATAGTTACCACCGTTTTTAATCAAATGAATCTCTTCCCAAGCATTCTGTCCAACATCGGCACCCCATAATTCTTTCGTAGCTGAATCAAAACTAAAACGCCACACATTACGCAAACCATATGCGAAAATTTCTTCTCTATATCCGGAAGTGTTTCCTTTGAATGGATTGTCTGACGGAATTGAATAGTTTTTACCGGAATCTGTTTTATCAACATCAATACGTAAAATTTTTCCGAGCAGCGATTGTAAATTCTGAGCATTATTTTGCGGGTCGCCGCCGGAACCACCATCACCAAGAGAGATATATAAATAACCATCTGGACCGAATGATGTTTGTCCGCCATTATGATTTGAATATGGCTGAGCAATTTCAAGAAGAATTAGCTCACTTGATTTATCTGCTAAATCTGTATCGCTTCCTACTATAAATCTCGAAATTATGGTTCTTCGCGAGGGAGAGTTTGTAGTGTAGTTTACATAGAAATATCCGTTACTCTTGTAGTCGGGATGAAATGCCAAACCAAGCAATCCCATTTCACCGCCGCTCGAAACTCTATCGGTAATATCTAAAAATGTTTTCTTTGAATTAGCCGATGAATTATTTGGGAATACCGAAATAATTCCTTTTTGCTCAACAACAAATAATCTGTTGGAACCATCTCCGGCGTTCTGAATATCAACCGGCTGCTGAAAAGTTAAATCTGGAAATGCTTGCTCAAGCTGAAGTTGAGCAGTTGAATTGCTGCAAGAAATGAATGTTAAGAAAAGAATCGAAATAGAGACAAATTTTTTCACTGGTCCCTCGTTTAATTATGAAACGTATTCCGGTAAAAATTTGTTCATTAAGTATAAATAAACCATTCGAAAGGAAATATAAATGAAAAATATAAAAACTCTTGTAGCTGTGCTTCTTTTAGGAATCGTTTTTTCAAATCTAATTCTTGCAGGCGAGCTAAAGAAAACCGAAAGTTTTTCTCTTAAAGACTATAATGGAAAACTTCACTCACTTTCAGACTTCAAAAATTCTAAAGCTATTGTGCTGATCTTTGTTTCTACTCAATGCCCGGTTTCTAATGCTTATAACGAAAGGATGGCAAAGCTTTACAGCCAATACAAAGATAAAAATGTGAAAATTATTGGCATCAATTCTAATAAAGCCGAAACAGCAGAGGAAATTAAAAAGCATGCCGCTGAAAAGAATCTTCAATTTGCTATACTGAAAGATGAAAACAACATTGTTGCAGATAAATTCGAAGCATCATCAACTCCGGAAGCGTATGTTCTAAACGGAAATCTGGAAGTTGTATATCATGGCAGAATTGATGATAACCGGAAAGCCGGAGATGTTCAAACTTCCGATTTAAGCGTAGCCATAGATGAAATTCTTGCCGGAAAAGCGGTTAGCAATCCCAAAACAAAAGCGTTCGGCTGCGCAATTAAAAGAGTAAACAAGTAATGAAAAGGAAATCTCTCCTATTTGTTTTTCTTTTATTTGTTGTCAATCTAAATGCACAGATTAAGGTTGAGAGTCTGGATAAACACGGACTAGAGAAAATTATAAAAGAGCGGAACGGCAAAGTTCTGCTCTTAAATATTTGGGCTACATGGTGTGTTCCTTGCAGAGAAGAATTTCCGGACTTAGTAAAAGTTGCTAACGAATTTGGGAAAGATAAAGTTGAAGTGATAGGAATCAGTACGGATTTTCCAGAAGATATGAAGAGTAAGATCATTCCCTTCTTGAAAAAACAAAATGTGAACTTTACAAATTATGTTTCCGCTTTTAAGAATGATGAAGAGCTAATCAATTTTATTAATAATGATTGGAACGGCGCGTTACCGGCAACAGTTATCTTTGATCAAGCGGGAAAAAAGGTTGCCTTTTTAGAAGGTAAAAGAAATTACGCCGACTTTACCGAACAACTAAATCGATTGATTCTCGAATAAATGGCTGTTTATATTCTCAAAATTTGTTCTCATACTCACTTATCTTACTGCGGATAATTTCGGCACTCTTTTTCAACAAAGATCTTTCTTTAACATTTAGCCGAATGGGCAATACGCCCAAATCTCCTTCGCCGCCAATTATATGGGGCAATGAAAGAGTTACATCATTTATTCCTTCGATATTCTCGTTAAATACACTTACTGTTAAAACAGCCTGGTTATCTCTATTGATCACCTCTACAAGCTTTGCTATTGCACCCCCAATTCCGTAGTAGGTCGATCCTTTGCCTTCAATAATTTTATAAGCTGCGTTGCGTACACCGCTATCAATTTCTGCTTTTATAGCTTCGTTGAATTCGATATTTCTGAACTCTACAAAATCCTCAAGACTTACGCCGCCAATATCAATATTCGACCATGTTAAAACTTCAGAATCTCCATGTTCGCCTACAACATACGCGTGAACGTGCTGTGAATCCACCCCAAGATGGTTGCCAAGTAATGATCTAAAGCGGGCAGTATCCAGTGTGGTTCCGCTACCAATAATTCTCGATTTAGAAATGCCGAGTTCGCTTGCAATTTTAACACAAATATGAGTTATAATGTCAACTGGATTTGTTGCTATAAGAAATATGGCTTTGGGTGCAACTTCTGCAACGTTTGAAATTATACTTTTCATAATTGCCGCGTTTCTTTCCATTAGCATCAATCTGGTCTCTCCCGGTTTTTGACTGGCACCGGCAGCTATAACAACAACTTTTGCATCTTTCAAATCATTGTATGAGCCAGCATAAATATCGGTTGCATGAGCAAAAGGAACAGCATGTTGAATATCTTGTGCTTCCGCAGAGGCTCTTAAAGGGTTTGAATCTATTAGTACAATTTCGTTTGCTGCTTTTTTCATCATAATAGCATATGCCGAAGTTGCACCAACCATGCCGCTGCCAATTATTCCAACTTTCATTTCAATCTCCGTATCTCATTAATTGATGTATCACTCTTATATTAACGTAGCAACCGGGTAATTTGTTCATTGTGGAATTTTAAATGAATATGCTTGAATTGATTATGATTGAGGAGAATAAGTAGTAAATAAAAAGCCCGGGGTAGAATAACCCGGGCTGGTGTTCAAAAAAAAATTAACTGCGGTTTTAGTTTTTATTTGAAACTTCTTTCAAATAATGCTTTGATTGCTTTTTTACCATTTTCATCCAGAAAGCGAGTACCCGTTCCAACAAAGTGAATATGTTTTACAACTACATCTTCTTCCTTGCAAGAAAGCCATTCCGTTTGATTCCATGTAAACCAGCTATTCTTCTTTTGGTCGAAAACAAAAATCGGCTTATTGCACAACTTTGCAAATTCAGCGCCCCAGCCGGTTCCGCCTTTAACAGTATTGTCTTCTAGGATTTCGCCAATAACATAAATTTCTTGTCCGTTATTGATTTGGTACCAAATGCTCTGAAGAATTTTTCTTAATTGCGGAGTCTCGGTGTATTTTCTATTCAATAATTTTGAAATGTATTCCAAACTAAAATCACCATTTTTCAGTTCATCGTGGTTTAACGCGCGTATCCCGCGATGACGGACTATTGAATGTCCTTCAAAAGTGAAATTAACTTCTTCAATACCGAAATGTTCTGCATTCATTCCAAATTCAGCTTCTGCGCCATTTGCACCGCCGCTGAATAAGATAATATCTTCTTTGTTCATGTTGTTCCTATTTGATTATAAATGATCTTTTTGCGATTAAACACAATAATTCCACAACCGATTGTGTTTACTGTGGAAAGGGAATTTGAAAAATTGCCCGCAAAGATACATAACTAGTTAGATAAACATACACTTAAATAATAAAGTTCAGAGTTTATTATTGCAGAATTTTCAAATTTTTGATTATGTATTTTTTTACATCAAACTTCTTGGCGCATCCGTTTGCGTTCATGTAGCGGATTTTCCCATACACGGGTCTTTCGAACCAAGCGCGGTCGTGAACACCGCCGATAGACCAAGCAATTCCGGCATAGCCGTTCGGATCGCGTCCATCTAGCTCGTATTTATCGTTGAGGTAGATTGCAATCTGCATCGCTTCTTCCGGTGATTCACTCCACTCGAGAATTTTTTTAGCCCAGTACATTCTCATGTAACCGTGCATCTTACCTGTGTTCACCATTCCCATTTGCGCAGCATTCCACAAATCATCATGTGTTTTGGCTAACTCAAACTGCTCTAAATTGTACACAAAATCGCGCCTGTCTTTGCGATGCTGGTTTAGCGATTCCTTTGCCCATGCGTGAAAGCCATCGAACGAATCGTAATTTTTATTAAAGTAACAAAAGTTATCCGAAAGCTCCCGGCGAACAATCATTTCTTCCAAGAATGATTTGTGTGATTCTTCATGTTCTGTTAACGGCTGGATGCTAAGTGCAACTCTCTGAGGCGCAATATGTCCAAAGTGAAAGTATGGAGAAAGATTGGACTGCGCATCATGTGTTGGAAAGTTTCTGTCTGTTCCATAATTGGCAAACTTATTCGAAATAAAATTTTGCAGAGCTTTGTGTGCGGCTGTTTCTCCCGGAATTAACCAATCAACTTCTTTTACTTCTTTGTTTACATTTAGTGAAGCATAAACGGAATCCCAAACAGTTTTCTTGTGAATTGGTTTATGATTCATCCTTTGCAGAGAAGGAAAATCATCTAAAAACTCCGGTAGCAGTTTCTGAATCTTTGGGCGTATAGTGTATGCAGCAAATTCTTGTTTGTCAGATGCTTGATGAAAAGGAACAATATTGTGGGCGTCAATTTCGTGAAAGGGGATTTCAATTCTATCGGCTACGGATTTTTTCCATTTACGGGCAATCTTTAGAGGATTGAAATCAGCTACAAGCAATGATGCATTTATAGATTCCAAGAATTTTGGTATTTCTACTCCGGCATCACCGCTGGTTAATTCAAAAGAAATGTTGTGTCGAATGAGCTCTTCTTTAACTTCGCGCAAGCCTTTTAACATAAATCCATATTGCCGGATTGTTGCTTCCAGAAAATTTGGCACAAGATTAAACACAACAAATAAAGGAACATTAAATTCAACTGCCTTTTCTTGTGCGTAAAGCAGAGCCCAATTATCATGCACACGCTGATCGCGCTGCATCCAGTAAACAACTGGACCGGTTTTTTGCTTCCCTTCTTGAAGAATTCTTAAACGTTTGAGATTCATGTAATATTATTATGTTAAACGATGATGTTAATTTAGGAAAATTGCCATTAACTCATTATTACCGAATAGGAATTAACAAATAGAAAGTAAATATTGGGATTGGATATGGTTGATAATAACGGGTCGGGCTTGTCGCAGTGACGGGTTTTTAGCACTACAGTTCATTAGAATTCTTTCTGTCCCGCTTTTGCAATACTATGTTACCGGCAGTTTTATTTGTCATTGGTTAATGGATAGCAATATTCCACTCGTCCCAAAGTACCCCATTCTTAAGTTGTCCCATTTCTACTTTTGTCCTTATTTCATCTGAATAAATTTTACTTTCCCATTTTCTCATAGAGCCTTTCCCAGAACCTTGAATATTTGTCAAAGTAAAATAGCGCGCAAGTTGTCGTAAGTTTGGATACTCCCAAGCAAGTTTGTTTAACAATGAGGTAATCATCGCTCCAATAGGTGTAAAATCTTCTGTTTGCTGTTCCATTTCTTTTGTGTGGCCAATGTATGCAGAAGTTGCTGATCCTTTTTCCCCGTAAATAGAGGCCATAGTTGTCCAGTCGGATATTTGTTTTGGCCCAAAGAAAACCATTTTACTTGATGACCAGCAAGCAAGGTCAGCAACACAAATAATGTCTGGCATTTGTATTGGATGAGTGATAAATGAGTTGTCGGCCACTATCAATTTATTTTTAATATTTTCAACTGGGTTAGCATTGTCTCCTTTCCAAGAATGAGAATGGGCAAGTAAACCATATATTATTGGACTTTGTAATTCCTGATATGGAGTTCCTTTTCTTATTTCAGTGTGAGATTTTATGTCAATGGAGTTTTTAATTAAATCTTCAATGTGCTTGGCTTTTAATGTTATTTTACATTCAAATGCTGCTAATACACCACCAGCTAAGTATAGTTTTTTATCAAGAAGATGTTTAGGATACTCAGGCTGCAAAACTAAAACGTCTACTTGAGGACTTGCAATTCCTTTGTGGCTGAGAATTCTACCTTTCGTAACAATTTGAAAAGTCGCAGGTAACCAGTTGCGTAAGAGAGTCGCCCAGTTTTCTTCTCCTTGGTCCCCAGCAGTTCCAGGGTCCTCAGTTGCTCGTTTTTGGATTCTATCATACTCTTCACTCATTTGTCGGGTTGCAGAATTCATAAAATCAATAAGGTCGTTTGATTGCATAATGATCGTCTATAATAATTGTTGTTAACTAGTTATTTGTCGTAATAATACAAATGACGTAACATTTTTGTTAATATATTTAGTTGAACAAATAGCCATTACGAATGCGATATATCTTTTCTATATGAATTTTTGCTTAACAACACTTTTCTATTTGCCGTGCTTTACAATTTCTTCACACTCTGTTTTCTCAACCGGCATTACCGATAAGCAGTTTCGCGGCTGAACAAGTCTCATCTTCTGTAATGTCTTGTGCGTTGCACGCCATTTTGCCAAACCGATGTTAGCGGTAGTTGTTTTCATTTCTTAGTCAGTTTGTATCTTATATGTGTTGTCAAGTTTGATGGAATTACTTCTACAATTTGAATATCATAAATGTCTTTGTCAATGCACTCAAAGAGTCGGATACCACTACCTAAAAAAACGGGAGCTATGTGAATGAAAAATTCATCAATTAGCCCTGCATTGAGAAATTGTTGAATAGTATTCGCACCACCTTGTATTCTTATGTCTTTCCCTTTGGCTGATTGTCTTGCTTTTTCTAATGCGCTTTGTATTCCGTCATTGATGAAATAAAAAGTTGTTGTCCCTTTTTGAACCCATGGTTCCCGTTTTTCGTGTGTCAGAACATAAACATCAGCTTTGTATAAATCTTCTGGCCAACTGACTTCGCCTTCTTCAAACATTCGTTTTCCCATAATGTAAGAACCTGTTCTTGCAATTGTCTCTCTAATAAATTTACCATCAGGTCCATCTTCATTACCGGCTTCCATTCCTAAGTGTTCCCAAAATGCTTTTTGATTAAGCATCCACGTGTGAATTTTTCCTGATACACCACCCATTGGATTGTTTGGTCCTCTGTTCTCACCTGCGAAAAAACCATCAAGTGATATTCCGCTGTCAAAGATAATTTTGCTCATTATTTTTATTTCTTTATTTATTGTTTGTCAAAGTTAATTGTTGTCCGCCAGTTTTAATCTGCTTAAAGTCTTCCGATTTGGTGAAATACTCAATTCCTAAAACTAATGACATAGAACCGATAAGTGAAACTTTTTGCATAATTGCCAATAGTCCCCAGTCACCCCAACCATATAAAAATAATGTATAGTAAAAAATCAACATGCAAATTATAGAGTAGAATTTAAGAAAATGAAGCTTTGTCTTTAGGATAGATACAATAATGTAAAATAATCCCAATAAAGACAAAGTGCTTGATATTGTTATCATTGAGTCGTGCAGTGGTGTTGCAATTAAGAAATTGAACAGTATGTTAGCTGTGCCTATCAGTTTTAAAACTTTTTCTGTGTGTTTTAGAGGGATCTTTTTTGATGTGTTAATAAAAAAAACACCATATCCAACCGAGTGAAATGCCATGCCAATTATTGCCCAAACCCTGGACTTGTTCTCGAAACCATTAATTGCTTTTTCTAGAAATAAATTGCTGATGAAATTTTTTGACCAGTTAAATCCTTCTGAATTTTTGTCAAGCAATGAACCACCGGGATAAACTGAGGTTGCTATTACCATTAATATCACGGAAACGACTATGCATATCAAAACAGAATATTTCTTAAACATTTGCATGTTTGCTCAACTTTCCAATAGTTGTGTTGTTTGTTGTATGTAACAAGTTGTCTGAAATGACTGTTACTATTTATTTCCCGTAAGCATACCACATGGAGTTTATTTTTATCCTCCCATTTTCACAATTTCTTCAAACTCTGCTTTCTCGACAGGCATAACTGAAAGTCTATTGCCCGGCTGAACAAGGCGCATTTTCTGTAATTTCTTGTTGGACTTAATCTCTTCAAGCGGGACAAACTTGCTGAATCTTTTTAAGAATTTAATGTCTACCATCATCCAACTTGGAGAATCTTTTTTGCTTTTGGGATCGTAATGCTTGTCTTCGGGATCGAATGCCGTGAAATCCGGATAAGCTTCTTTAGCTACTTCACATATACCAGCAGCGCCGGGAGGCTCTGCATTGCTGTGATAAAAAATAACTTTATCGCCAAGTTTCATTTCATCACGCATGAAATTCCGTGCTTGATAATTACGAACGCCATCCCAGTGAGTTGTCTGCTTTTTTTCTTTAGCCAAATCATCTATTGAAAAACAGTTTGGTTCGGCCTTCACCAACCAGTATTTCATTTACTTTCCTCAGCAATTAGTCTTCTGTGATAATTTATTTGTCCAAGATGATAACCGAGATGAACGAGCATATGCAGAAGTATATGCTCGACAGTTACGGTTTCATCATTTTTCTTTATTGGAAAAGTTGTGTAAAGCTTTTCATCATTCACTTTACTTAACGATTCTTTAACAACAGTAATAGTTTTATGAATGTTCAGAACTAATTCTTCTCTTGGGCAGAATGTAGTGGAGAATTCGGAATCTCGATCCCTAATATAACCGGTATTGCCTAGTGCAAATCCAACAAAGTGATTTAGATTGCCTATCAAGTGAAGTGCTAAATTGCCGGCTGAGTTGGAGACCAACCCCTTTTTAACCCAAATATCGTTTTCGTTTTCATATTGGTTTAGTTCTGCAGCGACTTTAAGGAGATCGCGTTCCATGATTTCTGAAATACTATTTATGATCATTTTATTCTCTCAATAATTGCTAATATGTTTTTAACATTACTTTTTCTCAACAAGTTCTTTAATTGAATTTAGTACCATTTCCCAGCTTCCGTCGGAGTGATCGCGGTTTTCTTCTGTAGCATAGTTTTGATGAGTTAGAGAAAGGAGTGTAGCCGCGCCTTCTTCTTTTAACCGTAACGTTATTACCGAGTAGTTCTCCGGCATATCTTCAGTTCCGGAAAAAGCGCTCCAGTAATCATATTGAAAGATTTCATTCTCTTCGAACTGAAGTATCGTTCCCTTGTCTATGTAGGCTTGCCCTTGCCATTCCCCTTGAAAGATAATCGAGCTTCCGACTTTCCATTCCGAAACAGTATCTGTTCCGAATAAATATTGCTTTATTTTTTCCGGATTAACGAGAGCGTCCCAAACTTGGGCTTTGTCTGCATTAATTGTAATCGATTTATTTACAGCGAGATCTTTATTCAACATTTTGTTTCCTTTCTATAGATATGGTTTTAAATACTTCCCGGTGTATGATCTATCATTTTTAATTAAATCTTCGGGAGTTCCGGTAAAAACAATTTCACCGCCTTTGTCGCCGGCTTCCGGACCAAGATCGATAACCCAATCTGCGCATTTAATGATATCGAGGTTGTGCTCAATAATCACAACGGAATTCTTTCCTTCAATCAGCATTTGGAAACACTTCAGCAGCTTGCTTATGTCGTCAAAGTGAAGTCCGGTAGTTGGTTCATCAAAAATGAAAAGTGTATGAGAAGTTTTTTTCTGCATCGCCAAATGATAAGCAAGCTTAACACGCTGTGCTTCTCCGCCGGATAGTGTGGTTGATGGCTGACCAAGTTTTATATAACCCAGACCAACATCCGAAAGAACTTGAAGTGTTTTCAATATTTTTTCATTGTTTGCAAAAAAATCAACTGCTTCGTCAACAGTCATATTTAAAACATCAACAATATTTTTCCCACGGTAAGTAACTTCTCTAACTTCTTTTTTGAAGCGCGTGCCCTTGCAGTCTTCACACTCAAGATAAAGATCGGCTAGAAACTGCATTTCGATTGTTACAAAGCCGTCGCCGTCGCAAGTATCGCATCTTCCGCCGGGAACGTTGAAAGAGAAGTAGCCCGGTTTATAACCGCGCGCTCTTGCTTGCGGAGTGTTAGCATAAAGTTCACGAATTATTTCGTAACCTTTAACGTAACTGATAGGATTTGAACGAGGTGTTTTTCCAATCGGCGATTGATCTACAATTTCAATTTCGTCTATATAGCGTGAGCCCTCAATCATATCATACTTACCAAGCTTTGGCGGATTGCCTCCATTAATCTTAACTATTCCGCCGTAAAGAATATCATGTACAAGTGTTGATTTTCCGGAGCCGCTTACACCAGTTACAACAACTAATTTCTTAAGAGGAAATTCCACCGAAACATTTTTGAGATTATTCTCTCTAGCTCCGGTAATTTTTATTGATTGTGTCTCATGAAAGTTTCTGGTTTGCGGGACTGGAATGCTCAATTTTCCGCTTAAGTATTTCCCGGTAAGCGAGTTTTCATTTGCTAGAATTTCATTAATTGTCCCGGATGCAATTATTTCTCCTCCGTGGACTCCGGCTTTAGGACCCATGTCAAAAATCAAATCAGATTCTCGCATCATTTCCGGGTCGTGCTCAACTACAATTACAGTGTTCCCTAAATCTCTTAACGATTTTAAGATGTTTATCAAGCGTGAATTATCCCGAGGGTGAAGGCCAATTGAAGGCTCGTCAAGAACGTAAAGCGTTCCCATCAATGCTGAGCCGAGTGATGTTGCGAGATTAATTCTTTGTGTTTCGCCACCGGAAAGAGTGCTGCTTAATCGATCTAAAGTTAAGTAACCAAGACCAACATCATTTAGAAATGCCAAGCGTTTTACAATTTCATCAAGAACACGTTTGGCAACTGTTTTCTCATATTCGGTTAGCTGAACTAGTTTGAAAAATATTTGTGCTCGTTCGATCGACATCGAAACAATATCGTTCATTGAGCGGTCGTCTACTTTTACTTGAAGAGCTTCACGGCGCAATCTTGAACCTTTACAAGCAGAACATGTTGTATATCCGCGATACCGGCTAAGTAAAATTCTAATTCCCATCTTGTAGGTTTTTTCTTCGAGATGCTTGAAGAAACCATTCAATCCGTGAAATGAACCGAAGCCGTCCCATAGCAAAGCAACTTGCTCGGCGCTTAAATCCTTAAATGGAACTGCTAGGGGAATTCTGTTATTATTTGCTTTGATTAGATCGCGCAGATATTTACTGTGCTTAACTGTTCTCCATGGAACAATAGCTCCGTCGCTGATGCTTAAATTTGGATTTGGAACAACACGCTCAATTTCATATCCCATTGTTTTGCCGAAACCTTGGCAGACCGGACAAGCACCGAACGGATTATTGAAAGAGAAAAATCTTGGTTCCGGTTCTTCATATCTGATTCCGCAGCACTCGTAAAATTTGGTGAAGCTTTTTACTTCGTTAGTTTCGGCGTTGATAATTGTTAATCTTCCTTCACCCTCTTTGAATGTCGATTCGATTGAATCTGCAAGTGTTTCTCTAACATTACCATGCTTAACTTTGAAACGGTCTATAATGACGAAAATATCTTTCTTGGTTTTTAGAGTAGGAAGTTTAGAATTAAGATCTAATAATTCTTTGTTTATGTATACTCTAAAAAATCCTTTCTTCTTTAGAAGTTCTAGTTCTTCCTTAACGCTTCTACCTTCGTGAGAATGAATCGGAAATCCAAGATAGAATTTAGATTCTTCACTTTGACTTTCGAGCCATTCACTTACAGTTCCAACCGTATCTTTCTGGACAACCTTGCCGCAACTGAAACAGTAAGTCTTGCCAATTCTTGAGAAGAGAAGCCGCAAGTAATCATATATCTCTGTGTTTGTTCCTACGGTAGAACGTGGATTGCGTGCGCCGGTTTTTTGTTCTATTGCAACGGCCGGAGAAATTCCAAGAATGAAATCTACTTCCGGTTTGTTCATCCTTTCCAAAAACTGACGGGCATATGAGGATAAACTTTCAACATAACGGCGCTGTCCTTCAGCATATATTGTGTTGAATACCAGAGACGATTTCCCGCTTCCACTAACTCCAGTAAATACAACCAGCTTGTTGCGTGGAATTTCCAGCGAAACGTTTTTTAAATTATGCTGTCGCGCGCCTTTTACTATGATCTTATTATCGGTTGATGTGTTTTTTTTCTTTGACATGTTCTTTTTCTTAATTGCAAAAAGCAAATTACTAAATAGCGTTTATAAAATTCCAAACTAAATAATCATGCGACCCCGACTTACTGGTCCTTTATTCTCAAAAATATTTTGTTGAATTTGAAAATCCCGGCAAATGTAACTATTGAAACCCCGAAGATTATTATAATTGCCGATATTACCAGCTTAAAAGTTATGGGTTCTCCTACAATTAGCGTAGAAAGAAGAGTAGCAATTATCGGCTGCAAGTAGCTGTAAATGGCAACGGATGTAGATTGTGTATTCTGAAGTGCAAAAGTTACAACAAGATAGGGAATGAATGTCCCTCCGACTAAAACCATCAGCAAAGAAAGATAACCGCTCAATGGAATCTCTGAGTAATTAATGTTCGGCAGACTTCCGAGCGTAAATGGGGCAACAAGGAAGACAGAGAAAATGAAAACGTATGTAATTACAGTAAACGAGCTGTAAATGCGAAGCATCTTTTTTGAAATCACCAAATACACTGCATAAAAACAAGAATTGGCCATAATGAATAAATCGCCAAGCAGATTTTCGTTCAGTTGGAATCTTCCAAAATCAATTAAGAAAGCAACACCGCTGAACGCAACAATAACACCAAGAATTTTAATGAAACTTATTTCCTCCTTTTTGAGCAGAAGAGCAACTATAAGGGTAAAAATTGGAATAGTTGTTACTAGAATTCCGGCATTGACAGCTGTTGTAATTGAAACTCCGCTCAAATAAAAAAGCTGGTTGCCGGCAACTCCAAAAAACCCGAACAGAGCAAACCAAGCAAGATGCTTTTTATCTTTAATCTCTTCCCGTTTAAAAAGAAAGAAAATGGTGCCAAACAACAAAGCCGTAAAGAAAACTCTAAAAAACACCACGCTCATTGGCGGGAAATAATTCAAAGTCAGCTTTGTAAAAGGGGGAAGCGAACCAAACGTAATTTGCACAATCAGTAAAGGTATATGCACGCGCCAAAGTGTGTGCTTGTTAAAACTCTCCATTAATACATTCTCATAAACTTGTAGACAAAGTTAACCCAAATTTTTAATTAGAAAAATTCGCCCTTTGAACCGCAAGTAATCAATAAGTCACTAGAATATAGATCTGTTGTTATAAACATTTTTTCTTGCACAGCTTGCGGGGTAACCCCGCTGTAAAACTTTTATAGGTAAAGTTTTACAAGCGGCCTACGGCAAATAAATCATTTCTAATGATTTATTTGGGTTATAAAATTGATTTCACTTCGGCGGGCGGAAATGGCACTATAATGTTTAAATTTACACGCAAAATTCCTTAGGGTAAATGAAGCAGAGCCGGCCCGAAAATATTCTTGTAATTAACCTAAAGTATCTAGGCGATCTGATAGTTTCTACTGCAGCGCTGCGGGCTATTAAATGCAGCTATCCGGAATCAAAAATTACTGTTCTTGTTAAAGCCGATTATAAAGATGTCTTGCTTGGTAATAATAGCATCGATGAAATTATTTCCTATGATTTCAGCATAAAAAAGCAAAAAGGGCTGGCTAGACTCAAAAGTGAGTTTAACTTTCTGAAAAAACTTCGTTCCTATAAGTTTGATGCTGTAGTTTCACTTCAAGCCGGCGACCGATTTGTTCTTTGGTCATTTTTGTGCGGAGCAAAAATTAGAGTGGCGCCTATTCAAAATAATTTTAGTTTCGTACTCACTCACAAAGCGGATGTGTATGAAGACACAATTAGCTATATGGAATACTATCTTAGAATTGCAGAAGAATTTGGCGCAAAGAGAAAAGGCGAAGATGTAGATTTTATGTTAAATGAGAAGTACACCAGCTGGAGCCAAACCGAACTAAACAAAAAACACATTAGCAATAATTGTAAACTGATATGTATCCATCCGGGAGCTGGAGAAGACTCTAGGAAGTGGAAAATAGATAACTATGATGTGTTGGTTAAGAGAATTTTGGCTGAGACAAATTACAGAGTACTGATTCTGTTGGGACCGCAAGAATTAAAACAGAGAGCAGTATTTGAGTCTATTGCGTCGAGCGATTCTGTAATTGATGTATCCGGTAACATTCAGCATCTTGCTTGGGTCTTAAAGAACGCTTCACTGCTGATTGGAATGGATTCCGGTGCACGGCACCTTGCGGCTTCTCTAAAAATCCCTACGCTAACGTTAATCCCGGAGGATAAAGTTTCTACTTGGCAGTTTTATTTAGAATCCGACAAACATTTTTTTATTTCCGGAAAGCGAAACGCTCAGAATCCGGCAAACCAGTTCTTAGATATGATAGAGGTAGACGCAGTCTTTAACAAAGTAAAAGAAATTGTTGAATTGTGATGTCAAAAAACCCTAAAAATATATTGATAATAAAATGGGGCGCGCTGGGTGATATGGTTATTTCTACCGGCGCGATTCGTTCCGTTAAGGAAACTTATCCGAATGCGCGCGTTGTCTTGCTCAGCAATAGTCTAATGAAGCAAATCGCTCCCGGCGGTTCTATAGTTGACGAGTTGATTGTTTACGATGAAAAAAAACATCATGGCGTTAAAGCTGTTACACATTTGCTACGTTTAATATTGTATCTGCGCAAATACAAATTCGATTTGGCGATAAACCTTCGCTGGCATTCCGACCGCTGTGCAATGATAGCTTATTTAAGCGGTGCCAAAGAACGTGTTAGCTCCGGGCCTCATAATATGATGCGTCTTTACACAACTAAGGTTCCATTCCCGCAAGGAAGATACCACGAAGTGCATCGCAACTTTGATATTGTAAAGGCTGTTGGAGTTAAAGTTAAGGATGAGACTCCTTTCACGTTCATTTCTAAAGCGGATGAATTGTTTGCGCAAGATTTTTTTCAAAAGAATAATTTTAATAAGGAAAATACAGTTTGTATTCATCCCGGTGCTTCTAAACCAATAAGAGCATGGCTGCCTGAACGCTTCCGCGAAATTGCAAAAATGCTGGTAGAGAATTATGATGTAAATGTTATCGTTACCTGGAGCGGCAAAGAAAAAGAATTGGCAGAGTATGTGGCTTCAGTTTATCCAGAGAAAATATTTGTTGCTCCTCAAACGAAGTGTATTGGGGGATTGGCGGCGTTAATTAAAAACTGCAAGATGTGTTTAACAAATTGCACCGGACCGATGAATGTAGCTGTTGCGGTACAAACCCCAACTTGCGCTATTCTTGGTTCTTCCGATCCAACCGATTGGGGTCCTTATGGTGAAATTCATCGTACAATTAAATCGCCATTGGTTTTAGAATCTTATACGAATGAACAAGAAGGAGAAGCCATGAAGGCAGTTACTGTTGAGCAAGTTTGGAATGTTGTTGGTAAACGAATGGAAGAATTGAAATGAAAAATGTTTCGATCTTGTCATTCTGAAGGAGCGAAGCGACCGAAGAATCCTTAAAAAATTTTTATCCAGATTCTTCACAGCCAGCCTTGCCGTCGGCTGGCGTTCAGAATTACAATATCAAATTTATTTTTTCTCGCCTTGAACTTTGGCCTCAAGATTATTCAACTCTTTGATTTTTTCATCAAGAATTGACTGCTGCTTCTTCAGCTCTTTTAACTGTGATTCAATAGCTTGCTCATATTCCGATTGATTCCAGTAACCGCGCTGTTCAAAGTAACTCTTAAATAACCAATTATGTTTAAGTGCTTCCATGTTTTCTGCAAAGCTGGTAGTAGCAATTCTAGCGTATTCACTTGTCTTTGCAAGATTTGTAATTACGGAAGAGACGGAATCAGCCATTCGCTGATCACCTATTAACTTACCTAAAGCGCCTTCACCTTTTTCTACTTTCGCAAGAAGTTTTCTAGTATCTAAAATTGTAGCATCAACTTGTGTAATAACTTTTTGAATGCCGCCGCTTGTAGAAACTATAATATCGGAAATTTCATCCATGCGCTTTGTAATTAAATTTAAACTCTTATCTGCAGATTGTGTTAGTGAGACAGTTGAGTTATAAAGAGCATCGTTGTTAACCAGTTTGCCTAGGCTTCCTTCACCCTTATTTACTTTTGTGAACACTTCGGAAAAATCTTTGGTAAGTGTTTTAATGTTGCTCATTATTGCTTGTGTTTCTTCAATTATCGCTGATACATTAATAGGATTTTTTGAGAGAATAGTTCCGCCATCTGTTATCTCTGCTTTATCGGGTGAACCCGGTGCGATTGTAACAATTTTTTTGCCAACCAAGCCTTCAGTTTCTATTGAAGCGCGGCTGTCTATTCTAATAAATTTTTTCAGAGTTACATCAATGTTCATAACAACTTCAACTTTTCCGGTTACATCGTCTGTAAGAGAAATACTGTTAATGCTTCCAATATCGTATCCGCTTAAACGAACCGGAGCGCCCGGCTTCAATCCTTCAATTTGACTAAAGTAAGCTTTGATTTCGATAGTGGTGCTGAATAATTTTTCTTTATTGCCTAGAAGAAAAATTGAGAGCACCAGCATTACAGTTCCGAGAAAAATAAAAATTCCTAGTCTGGCACCTTCCAACTGCTTAAGCATTTATAGCTCCTATTCTTTAACTAATTCATGACTGAAGAAATTCCGGAGGAACGGATCAGCTGAACTTGTTAGTTCTGATAAACTTCCTTGATATGCAACTTTAGCGTCCCGCAAGAATATCGCACGATCGGCTATTATTTCTGCACAAATTAAATCGTGTGTAACCACAATAGAAGTCATGTTCAATTTCTTCTGTAAATTTATAATAAGCTCGCTTATTTCTTTGGCTGTAATGGGATCGAGTCCGGTCGTAGGTTCATCATATAACATTAGTTCGGGATCGGTAATGATAGAACGCGCCAAGCCGATTCTCTTTTTCATTCCGCCCGAAAGTTCGCTTGGCATTTTATCAATCGCATCTTCAAGAGAAACAAGTTTCAGTGTGTTCACTACTTTATCATCAATTTCTTTTTGAGCTTTATCCGGAAAATGCTTGCGTAGCGGAAATTCCAGATTTTCTCTGACCGTCATTGAATCATATAATGCAGCGCCTTGAAAAAGAAAACCAATATTCTTTCTCAGCTCATTCATTTCCTTTGCCGAAAGGAGGGAAATATCATTTCCTTTAATAAAAATTTTGCCGGCGTCCGGATGCATTAAGCCAATAATACATTTTAGCAAAACACTTTTACCCTGTCCGCTTCTTCCAAACACAACAAGATTGTCTCCGCGTGGAACATCTATGGAAACATTATCCAGAACAGATAATGTTTCGAATCTTTTTGAGAGATTTTTTATTTCAACTAATTTATCGTCGGCCATAACCACAAAGATATTTTTACAAGCACCATATCAAAAATTAAAATTAAGAGTGAAGAAAGAACAACAGCCGTTGTTGATGCTCTTCCTACGCCTTCGGTTCCGCCTTCGGCAGTAAACCCCTTGTAGCATCCAACCATTCCAACAAGGTAACCGAACACGAAAGTTTTTCCAATGCCCGGAATAAAATCTCCAAACTGAACTGCAGTAACTACTGAATCGACAAAATATTTTAACGACATGCTTTCCGTTAAGATGATTGCGAGGAAACAGCCTATTAGTGCAATCATTATCACATATACGGTTAGGATCGGCAGAATCATAGTTGTAGCAATAACTCTTGTAACAACAAGATACTTGAATGGATTGATTGCCGAGACTTCCATTGCGTCTATTTGCTCTGTAACACGCATAGAACCAAGTTCTGCACCAATGCCGGAACTTACTCTACCGGCAAATATTAATGCTGTAATAACCGGTCCAAGTTCTCTTACAACAGAAATGGAAACCATTGCCGGCAGAAAGTCTGTAGCTCCGAATCTTAGCATGATTGGTTGACTCTGCATTGTGAGCACTAGTCCAATAATCAAACCGGTGATGCTAACTATGCCGAAAGTTTTAACTCCCAGTTCATCCATGTGTTTCTTAATTTGCCCAATTTCCAGAGGAGTTTTAAAAGCTTGTTTGACAAACTCTATATTGAAGACTGTTAAACCGGTTATTGTTGCAAAAAAGTTGTACAGAGTATCTGCGCTGCTTAATCGTCGTCCATATTTAATTTTAGGTATTTTCATTCAAATGCTTTTATTGATGGAATGTCGAAAAAAACGAACAGTATAAATCACGTCGCACGGTATTCCTTTATATCTAAAATCGTTCCTTTTTTAGCGGACTCTGAAGCTGTTAACAAAATGTTTGTGGTTACAGATTCATCAAAAAATTGTTCCCCGCAGTTTGTACATACTTCAGCCGGAACATTTTTATAGATAAAAAATGAATCCCCTTTGTTAATAGAAATGCTGGCAGCTTTCTTCTCGGTCTCACCATTTTTGCAAATTGAACATTTCATATTATTTCTTCCTTTCAAAACTAGCATCCCATAATTCAGTTTGCGGAGAATAAACAGTAATAACAATTAATTCTTTTTCCGCATAATTAATTGCTACAACAACGTGGAGCGGTGAATTACCATCAAAACCAAGAATAAGTTGAGATGGGTATGGTTTGTCGTCTGAATAATCCTTTATCACTTTCCCGGAGAAAATGACCTTCTTTACAGTCTCAACCGTAATATCACGCTCAAACATTCTTTGAATTGCGTGGAATCGGAATTTGATTTTGTAGTCTGTCACCGCAGAATTCCGGTTTAACTTACTGAAAAATAGCAAAACTTTAGTTCTAATATAGTGAGATATTTAACCCACATTTTCGTAGTGATGAATAAGCGGCTCTCTATCGTTTTGAAGTAAAATAGCTATCGCGTCAATCCGGCTGGTTTGTTCCGTAACATTGTTTTGAACAAGATAAGCTGTAGCAACTTTACTTATCTGAGCAATCTTTTTCTTGGTGATTGCTGTTTCCGGATCGCCATACTCCAGACTTTTGCGCGCTTTCACTTCCACAAAGACAATTTCATTTCCTTCTTGAGCAATAATATCGATTTCGCCATGACCGAACTGAAAATTTCTGGTTATAATTTTGTAGCCATGCTTAATTAGAAAATCGCAAGCAATGTCTTCGCCGGCTTTCCCTTTGGCACGCTGATTTTTATTCTCGTTCATGCTAAACCCCAAAGTTTATTTCTTCTTGTTTTCCGCCAAGTATGTTGTTAAGAAATGTAACTCTATGCAGTTCTGTTATTCCATGTTTCTTTATTGCGGAAATATGTTCTTTTGTTGCGTATCCTTTATTGTGTTCCCAGCCGTAAACCGAATATTTTTTTGCTAGGTCTTTCATCATTCTGTCCCGAGTTACTTTAGCTATTATTGAAGCCGCGGCAATCGAAAATGATTTGGAATCTCCTTTCACAACCGTTATTGTTTTTATTTCCGAAAGAAAAGATTTGTTGCCGTCAATCAGAATTAGACCGGGTTTCGGTTCCAGCTGCGATGCGGCAATTCTCATAGCTTTGAGAGATGCTTGTAGTATGTTTATTTCATCAATCTCTTTATGATTAATAATCCCGACACCGTGTGAAATACAATTGCAGATTATCCAATCGTACAATTCTTCCCGCTTTGGCTCACTAATTTTTTTTGAATCGTTTATCTGCGGATGAAACACTTTCTTGTCAAAAATTACTGCCGCGGCAACTACCGGACCGGCAAGCGGACCCCTCCCGGCTTCATCTATTCCGGCAAGGAGTTTTACTTTGCCAGTCAAAAATGATTTGTCGAATTGCTTTAGATGATTCATGGAAGAAATATAAACAACTGATCAATCAGTTTTTACGTAGAGATGGCTTTGAGGAGTAAGGCGCAGCAAAAGCACTAAATCAATTTAAAATCTTTTTAGCCTTTGCAGCTCCGCAACTATAAGTGCTCAGCCAAATATTATCATAATTATCTACAGTAACACTCCGCAATAGCAATTCGTATAGTCTTGAATTAGCTGTAGCTGATCTAAAAAAATTAAATTTGCCGGAGTTATTTATTATTCCCAGTCCAAGGCCTGTAGCTAAAATAATATTTCCTTTGTACGAAACTATTTCTCTGAACAAGTTAGAGTTAAACGCTAACTTCAAAATGGGGTCTAACACTTCCTTACTGTAATCATACCAAACATTATTTTTTCTGTAAACAAGCTTGCCGTAATCTAATAATGAACGTGTTATTGTTCCTACCCAAAGAGTACCATCTTCTGCAAAGCAGATAGAATTTACTCCGGATTCAATACCGGGAATATTCATTGAAGAGGTTGGAATGTAACTCCAGTTATTATTATCGAGTATTGAAATTCCATAATGTCTCGAGCCAATCCATACTTTGTCTAAATTATCAATTTCAATACAAAGTGGAGAATTGTCTTTTAATCCGGAGTTTGAACTAGTATAAAGTTGCCAAGTGCTGCCGCTTAACTTAGCAACACCGCCATCTAAAGCGGTCCAAATTGTACCGTTGGAACTCTCAGCTATGTCAACTACTGATTGATCTTGAAGATTAAAAGAAGCATCGCGCATTACGTTGTTTTCTATAAGATAAATCCCGTTAGATGTCCCTACCCAAATTCTATTTTGTTTATCCTTTTTCAGAACTGTAATAACATTTGATTTTAAAACAGAATTACTGCTTGTATATACTTTCCAATTACGTCCATCAAGTTTTGATAATCCGTCTGAGGAGCCGATCCATGTATTGTTATTGTTATCAATTGCAATTGAGTTTACTAGATTCGACTTAACAAGCGAGTTCTCCGTATTATAACTAACCCACTTTGTTGTGTCTTCTAAAATTAAATTAACCTGCAAAGTTGAACCTGCCGATAGTTCTACGGTTGTACTGTCTGGTCTATGCCCCACCTTTGCCATAACGATTGAATATTTTCCTGCTATAATACGGGAAAAGGTACATGGAGTTGTATTATTTTTTGATTTATTTAGATAAATGGTGGCACTAAGCGGAGTGGATACTAACGAAATATTCCCATAGTTACCCGGGTTAGCATAAAAATCTACATTCACCTCATGGTTAGGTTCTGCCGTAACCTCGATGTTTATGGTTGTGTCTCTAAATAAATGAAGTTTGAGGCCTATCGTTTTTTTTCCGGATTCCAGCCATGTTAGTAGTGAGGGTGTGGTTAACCCTGTATTTTTACCGCTAAGGTAAATTTTTGCTCCGGGAGGATTGGAACTTACTTGTAGCTTGTTGTTTTCCGGTTTTGGTTCTACATATCCTGTAAAAACCGGCTTTTCGCAGCTAATAAAAAATATGCTCAGTGAGATTGTAATTGCTATAATTCTTGCTTTAGAGGACATATCCCCGCCTACAATACAAAAATATTTTTCAGTTCAATTTTAGATTCAAAAATATTGTATTGCCCTTATGCGAACAATACCTTTATTGGGTACCATCAAACTCATTTATTATTTCGAAATGAATTTTGCCGTTTGTAAATATATAGCCATTGCCCAAACCAAGCTTATTCTAAGTATACCGAGGCGTGTTCCTAAATTTAATCCAAATCCTTAATCATTCTTGCATACGGTTGTTTCATGAATATAAACTGATGCAAATTGTTTCTCGAAGATTTTCGAGATGCACTGAAATTTAATTCTAGCCTTTGAGTAAAATCTTTTTCGCCTTTCCTGCTCCGCATATAGATGTCCCAAACCAAATATTCCCATCTCTATCAATAGCGGTTTGATATGTATTCATATCCCACAATTTTGTGTTTCCCTTTCTGAAGAATTCAAATTCATTCATGTTGTTAAGAATTCCCAGTCCGCTCTTTGTGGCAAACAAAACATTACCCTTCCATGTCCTAATTTGCTTTGTGTGGTTGTTGTTTAATTCTGGGCGAGAATAATGACTCCATAAATTATTTTTAAAGTATACAACTCTTCCCATATCAAAATCGGTGCGTACGGTACTTACCCAAATAGTTCCATCCTCCGCAAAATGGATTGAACCGATTCCGGGTTCAATGCCCGAAATATTCATTGAGGCTGTTGTTAAATAACTCCATGTAGTTCCATCCAAAATCGAAAGACCATAATAACGGGAACCGACCCAAACCTTGTCGTTACCATCTATTGAGATACACATTGGGTAATTATCTTTTAACCCGGAATTAGAAATAGTGAACTGCTGCCATACGGAATTATTTAGTTTGCATACTCCGCCCCCAATTGCAGTCCAGATAATTCCCTCCTTGCTTTCAGCAATTCCGATAACACTCTGATCCGGCAAGTTGAACGAATAATCCATAAGAGTTCCGTTAACAATTGCATAGATTCCCTTTGGTGTCCCAACCCAAATTCGATTTTGTTTATCAGCTAGTAGCGCGTTTATAACATTCGATCTTAAAACCGAATTGCTTTTAGTGTAAGTCTTCCAGCTCTTGCCGTCAAATTTGCTTAGCCCTTCTAACGAACCCATCCAGACGTTATTGTTGCCGTCGGTTGTTATAGAGTAAACTTTTTCAGAAAGAACTTTGGAATTATATGGACTGTAGCTTACCCATTGGGAAGTATCTTCAAGAGTTATGCTCGCGTATGAAATAGTGCTTGCCGTTACTTCCACTTTCATGCTGTCGTCTCTATGTTCGGGAAAAGAATAAGCAACTGTATGGTTCCCCGGCTCAAGTGTGGAAATAGTATAGGGGGTTTTGAAATTGGTTTTCTTTCCATCAAGAGATATGCTGGCTTTTTCGGGTATTGTAATGCAGCCTATTTTACCATAGTTCTTCGAGTTTGCTCTAAAGTCAATAAAACATTTGCTTCCGCTTGTGCTCAAATTATTCATTACAAAAGTTGTATCGTTGTATAAATTCAGCTTAAGTGTGAATGTATCTTGTTCATTCTCTAGCCAAGTTAAAGAACATGGCGTAGTATAACCCGTGTTCTTCCCATTTAAATAAACATCGGCTTTTGTTGGGTTCGATTCTATGGTGAGCTTATAGTTATCTGTCTTAATCTTTTCCGGGTTCCCGCTAAAGACCGGTTTTTCGCAGCTTAATAGGTGAATGCAAAAGAGAGGAAGCGAAATGAAAGTAATTATCCTTCGGAATATTCTTTTCGCCGATATTGTCATCATTCAATCAAAATAAAATTTGATGAAATAATAATGGTTAGTATATACATTATCAACATACTTCAGAGGGCACCATTAAAATTCATTTATGATACCAAAGTGAATTTTCCCATCGGTAAATGAATCGCCATTACCCAACGCAAAGCTGACACCTAGTACACCTAATCCGGTTTCTATGTTTAAACCAAATCCATAACCGGTTTTGTATGAAGAAGTCTGCGCTATTTTTAATTGAGTGTCCTCGTTGCGCAAAATATAACCGGCATCAAAAAATGCAAACACATATGTTCTTCTGGTAATCAAATAGCGGTATTCCAGATTAGACCATAAAATTCTATTCCCTTGAAATTGTTTCTCCCGGTAACCGCGCAAAGAGTTTGTTCCTCCAAGAAAGTAGAGATCGCTTAATTCCAAATTTGAACCTCGCAATTCTCTTCCATGAATGGAGAAGGAGGCGATTTGCTTATCGAAAACTTTCTGAAAAGCCGCGAAATCAAATTCCAGCCTCTGCTGATTATACTTTGTCTGCTCTAAGTTTACAATCATGCTTTGAGGACCGTTGATACTCTTCTTGGTGAACTTATATGCGGTGTTGAAGTAAATTCCTTCGGTCGGCGCGTAATAGTCGTCTCTTGTATCGGCTTTAATACTAAATCCCGTTGTTAGAGAAGTAGAATTGTAAACAGAAAATGTTCCGTTGAGTCTTTCTGTTGGAATAGTCGCTTGTGAATTCAAAATCAATGCTGCGGAGAAATCTTCGCTTGCAAGGTATTCAAGATGCGCTTCTATGTTACGCTGAACATACGTAGTATCCTGCTTACGCTGGAAAAGACTTACATCAACATTGAAAGGAAAATTAAAAATCCATGGCTCCAGATAACGCAATTCCAGCTCTTGCGAGTTTCTGTTTTCTTGCTGCCATTTAATTAAAGCCGCTCTTCCGGTTCCAAACAAATTACGCATGTTAATGTTGATGTATCCGGTAAAGTATCCGCTCGCTTCGTTGGTGCTTCCCGGAACATATCCGGCGATACCGTCAAAACTGTTAGTCTCCTTCTCTTTAATTGAAATCTTCAATATGCCGTTGTTGCTTGTGTTTAAGTAGAAGGTTGGTGTTTCTACCGGTTCAAAAAAACGTAATCTGTTTAATCTGTTCGGGATATCATCAATAATTTTTTGAGTGTAAATCTCGTCAACATTTAAACCGGCTGCTCGGATAATAACGTAATCCTTTGTCTTAGTATTTCCTTCAATCTGAATTCTGTTTATTCGATTTCGGGAGCCCTCTGCGATTGATAAAATTATATCTGCAAAGTGTTCTCCTGTAGTAGAGTCATCAATAAACGAAACCGCATCAATTTTAATTATGGCAAAGGGAAAGCCGGAGTTTTCGTAGTTGGTAAGAATTCGGTCGAAAGAACTTTCAACGTTTATTGCTGAAAAGATTTCTCCATTCATGTTTTTTGCTTCATTCAAAACGAAGAGCGAATCTAGAAGCTTTTCTTTTATGCCAACATTTCTGATTAGTGTTGGGCTGCCTTCATTGATCTCAATATTCAGCACGCTGCTCGTAGAGTCAATCTCTTTTAGTATGATTTGTGTAATACTGCTGTGGTAAAATCCGTTTTCTGTTAAGTTATCGGAAATTTTAGCTTTGATTGAATCGCTTGAAAAAGTTTTGACATTAAGTCGCTCGCTAAACTCGATCCAGTTTCTATAATCGTTTACGGAAAAAGATTTCGCTCCTCTGATTTCAAGCTTAGTGTTCTGTTGCGAAAGAATAATTGTGGTGAAGGAAAGAAAAATCAAAAGAATAGAACGCAGATGACGCGGATTATTATGATCTGCGCGGATCAAATCATAAAAAATCTTATGAATCTGCATTAGAGTCCTTTGGACAAATGAATGTTTGCTAATTAGTTTGTGGTAGGAGAGTCATCAATAAGTTTCATCCTTTTGCCGATTGTTGATATTTTTATTTCATCGATCAAATGTGAATACTGCTCTTTAGTAACACTGCAAGTTTCTAAAACTTGAGCGTTTGCAGCTCCAAGTGCAGAAGCAATTTTAAGTGTCTCTTCAAAAACAATTGAGTTTTCAATTCCATAAACAATTCCGGCTGTAAAGGAATCGCCGCTTCCGGTAGCATCAAGGGTGGAAATTTTAGGTGATTCGGCTTTGTATGTGTAATCAAATTTTGCTGCGTAAGTAGGCTTGGCTCCATCGGTAAGAAAACTCAAACGTATACCCTTTTTGTATAACCCTTTCAGATAAGCAAGTTTCTCTTCTTCGGTTTGTAATTTTATTCCGAGCGATTTCTCAACTTCGGTAACATTATTGTGAACAATTGTTGGTGCAGCATCCAAACATTTTTGAAGATGCGCTCCATACGTATCTAAAACAGAAGTCTTGTCATATTCATGCGCTAAGTTAATTCCATAGGCAAATATGTCGTCAGTGGCTTCGCATGGAGAACTTCCGGAAAAAACAACAACAGAACAGTTCTGAATCATCTTGCCAAGTTTTGATTTGAAATCATCAGCTTCTTCCTTTGTTATTAGACTATTGCTTCCGAAGAAGGTGGTTACTCTTTTATGCTCATTCTCTATAATTAAATCTGCAACTCGAGTTTCCGATTTGGTTGATGCAACACTGAAATCAATTCTATCTTCAGTTAAGCAATGACGAAGAATTTTTCCATTGCTGCCGCCTAGAAAAGTAAACGCGTGGTTTTGCATTCCAAGTAAATTTAACTGGCGGGAAACATTAATTCCTTTTCCCCCGGCAGAATAATATTCTTTAAATGATCGGTTTGCATCTCCAAGCAGAATTGAATCAAAAACCAATCGTTTTTCAAGCAGAGGATTTATAGTTACAGTAAGAATCATAATGAATATTGGTTAAAATATATTGACATGAAGGTGAGAATGAGTAATTCTTCGTTCTTCACTCTACACTCTTAATTCGTTTATTGTCTGTATCCGGGCCAGCGTGAATAGTCTGGATTAATTAACCGGTAGTTCCCAAATCCGGTCTCGTCAACAAAAGTAAAACTCCGGTTCAGCTGGTAATAATCCCAAATCTCATACGGCTTTGCATCGGAATCAATCGGATGACGTTCAACATTACTAGGCGGACCGAAAGTAATGTATATCATTCCCATATCGGAATGCCAGCCTTCACCAAAACCTTTGAATGTTCTGTTAGCATAATCTACGCGGCGGTAATATTCATACATAATTGGATTTTCTTCAACATTCGGATTTGGTTTTTTGCTATCCCAAAATGAAATGAAGCGGTTCATTTTGTCTTCGTAATCTTTGGCGTCTTCAATAAAACTTTTTTCAGCCGGAGATGCGATGTAAGTCATTTGAGCAATAGCTTTGTCCAAGTCTTGTATCGAAACCGGAATACCGTAAATCTTTGCCTGAAAGTTCTTTTCTGTGCTAGCAATTTCTTTCCAGTCTTTATCCTTCATTATTACTTTTAATGAATAATCACCAAGAGAGAAATTAGTTTTATCCATAGTAAAGCTAATTAAATTGTTGCCCGCTTTTATTTTTCTCGGATCTAGCTGTTTTGTAGAAGTAACTTTCTGCTTATCGTTCAGATAGTATTCGAAAAACATTTCTTGATTCTTGTTGGAATAGACATTGTAGATAAAGGATAATAAATGATCTTTATTTGTAACGGTTTTAGATACATTCAGAAGAAATTTTTCGCCGGTGGAATCTTTTATTATATCCGCCACTAGAAGTATATCGCTGATATCAAGTGTGTCATTAATAGCTCTTATTTTTAGCGGAGTTTCGCGCATAGAAGTTCTGCGTGAATCGCCATCCTCCAAAATTGTTTTTAAAACATAATTGCCCGGGAAAAGATCCCAGTATTTATTACTTAAACTGAAGTTTTTATGCGAGGTGGTCTGGATAAATTCTGCTGTAGAAAGTTTTTCCCGCCACGATTTTTCGTTTAGTATATTTTCTTTCTTTTCATCCAACAAAGTGATTGTAACATTGTAGCTGGCGTTAAAGCTTTCCGCTCTTTTTGTGAAAGATAAACTTGAGTAGGGAACTTGGACGTAAACTTCCAAGCGGGTTTTGCCGGCAATAGTGCTTTTGGTCTGGGAAAGATCGTAATGAAACATTGGCGGATTACCAAAATTACTTTTGTTGCCGGAATATTCAACTTGAGCGATGGAAAAACTATTTAACACAAGTAAAACAATAAGAAATTTCTTCATATCAAGGCTCCTTCTCGGGAAACTATTTTTCCAAATAAATCATACTCATTACTATCATAAATTTCAACGTCATAAAACTCACCAA